>Ga0209503_10000572_pt1 | contig 21710 bp, 15 predicted proteins | sample SouAtlMetagenome_2_FD_187448 | JGI IMG/M metagenome (GOLD analysis project Ga0209503, IMG submission 187448) | Marine eukaryotic phytoplankton communities from Atlantic Ocean - South Atlantic ANT15 Metagenome (SPAdes) (version 2) | ecosystem: Environmental > Aquatic > Marine > Oceanic | place... | reverse complement strand
TCACTGTATTGTTAGTGATGTTGTTGTTTAATCAACTAGACACGATAACAATTCGGATACGGTCCATGGGATGAAGAGAGAAATGATTTTGAAAACGGTCACAATCCTTTTGGTCGTTTTGGTCGTATTCATTTTGAACAAATTCAACACGATTGAAGCTCGGCGGGACTGATTACGTAAGTAGAGAGCAATCCTTGCTTCAACAAGAAATTCTTCTTTTGAATTTGACACCTGTAGCTCACCTTCCGACGCATTGAAATCCCATCGCAAAGACTGTAGTTCAGTTCCTTGTTTTTGATGGGTTCAATACTATTCAAAAAGAAAGTTTCCAACACACAAGAGCAGGTCTAAAAGAATCCATCAGGAGACCTAACTTGAAACACAAAACAGAATATTGGTTTTGGTTGTCTGGAATCCAAGAGGTGAAAAATATGCTGAAAATACATTCCCTGACGTTGGCATTCGTGTTCATACAGGCTACAGGTCACCATGCTTTTATTCCGAATTTAAAATCAAATCAATTTGGTTCGAACACTAAAAGTGGTGTGCCAGTTATACAATCTTTCTCTACCACCCTTGCTGATTCTGACAGGGATGTTGGTACTTTTCGAAGTGAAAACGAGGCAATCGTCGATGTCGCCGAAGCCAAGCTCGAAGAGAATGAATATTTCGCGAAAGAAATAACTCGCCAAATTCTAAGTGATAGATTAGACTATGGTGAAAAACCCGAAGACGATCAACTGATAACGTTAACCACTAATAATATTATATCTGTGTTGACCTATCATAGCCAGCAAAAATCAGTGGATGGGGCAGAAACTATTGATAAGATATTGGGCCGGCTAGAGGAAAAAATTGATGTTGGGGAGAATACCTACTTCAAGCTTCATTGTGGGCATTATACAATTGCAGTCACCGCTTGGTCCAAATCTGGGCATCCTGATTCAGCTGAAAGAGCTACTGGTATCGTCAATCGTATGAAAGAACGCAATATCGCACTCAATGAGGTTACCTACAATGCATGGATGCATGCTTACATGATCAAAAACAATATCTCTATGGTGGAAGAAATCTTTCAGAATATGAAAGAAACAATACCGACAAAGATTCGCGTTCAGGAATGGAACATTCTTTTATTAGCACATGCTAAACAAGGACGACCCAAGGAGGCCGAGGAAATAGTGAAAACAATGGTGCGTCGATACAATTCGGGGACATCTGAAGTCCTGCCAGATTTAATTTCTTATTCGATACTGTTAGATGCTTGGTCAAAGTCAGATGAAGAAGGCCGCGGTTTCAGAGCTGAAACGATTCTAGATTCAATCGAGGAACGAGACATTTCCTTCGACAAAACAACGTACGCGGAAAGCACCGCATCTAGTCCCTATGTGGCAGCCATGCGGACAATTATATATAGTGGGGAAGATAATATTGTTGAGCGGGTCGAAAGTATTTACAAGCGAGTGCTAGTCCAGGATGTTACCCCGGACGCGTATATATACGCAACATTGTTAGAAGCATACGCATCGGCTCGCTCTGCCGATGCGTCGAAAAAGGTCTCGGAAGTCCTGGCGATGATGCAAGAGAAGCTTAATGATATAAGTATTGAAGACAAGACTGTTGTATACAATGCAGCATTGAAGTTGCTCAAACAAAGTCGGGAACCAAATTCAATCGATAGAGCTGAGGAATTATTTATGAAGATGAAAGCGGAAGGAATTGCCGACGAATTTACGTATGGGACAATGCTCGCGTTGTATACAAACAAAGACGGTAACAGCATTGATTCTTCTTCTTCGCAACGGACGGAAGAGTTATTAAATGAGATCACAAGTGAGAAGGGGATCAATAAAAATACTCTACACATGAATATTGCAATGAATTCTTTAATAAAGGCTGGTAAAATAAAAGAAGCTGTCGGTATGTTAGAGGAAATGGAAGAAGAATACAGAAATGGAAACTATTTTTTGCAACCGAATACGGTTACTTACTCGAATTTGATGCATGGATGGATTAAGTCGAATGATCCACAAAAGTCAAAGCAGGCAGTTGTCGTGTACGATAAAATGATTGCTATGTTCAAGTCCGGTAACACCGAAGCAAAACCAAATTTCGTCAGTTACGTAACCCTGGTTGATTCCATTGTCAAATCTGGAGAAGTTGGAGCCGCCGAACGTGCAGAGAAAATAGTGAGAGACATGTACCAGTCTTACAAACGAGGAGAATCTAATTTTAAACCGAACGCTCAGTTGGTTTCCACCGTCATTGACTGTTGGAGCAAGTCTAGAGACAATAATGCTGGCGAACGAGCGGAAATGCTATTGAATTGGTTGATTGAAATCTACGAAGAAGAACAAGACGAAGCGTTGATGCCGAAAGCATATCCGTTCACATCATGTAAGTGGAAATTATGTAGGATACCTGATACGATAGAAATGAATTCTATGATTTCATCCTTTCTCAAACCCTTGTTTCTTCCGTCCCCATTTTGTATCTTGATGTCATTCACTGTGTAAATTGTTGTCTACAGCCATCGCAGCTTGGGCCAAGTCGCGGAAATTTGGCAAGGCTTCTCGTGCCAAAGCGATTTTTGACCAAATGAAGTTTTTGTTTTCTTCGGGTGTTATCAAATCAAAACCCAACATTTTCATTTATACTGCTGTGATCAATGCATGCGCATACACAGAAAGAGATTCTATTGAACAAAGAGATGGACTTCGAATATTCGTTAGCATGTACAAAGAGATGATCAGCGATGATTCGGTTGTTCCAAACCATGTGACTTTTATTACAGTGCTGACAGCCCTCAGAAATCTTCTTCCGGCAGATGAAAAAAGAGCAAATGCTGTTGGTACAGTTTTCAAAAATTGCACAGAGCTTGGTGTGTGTAACCATTCCATAACAAAACTACTACAATCACTTTTGAGTACGAAACAACTCAAGGAACTTGTCGGCGATGACAGAGTCGATGATAATGGAACAGTCAATAATTTAAAACTACCTAAAGAATGGACCCAGAACGTCAAACCTTGAATCAAGGTGTAACTGATTTGCGGGAAGAGACCAACATGAAAATTTGTAGACCGTAAAGAATAAAACGCAAACTTTTGATCTCTATTATGCTTTAAGTATGACCATAAGTAGTAGCTATATTTGAATCATGCCAATAACAAGTGTCAATATGGCACTGTAGCTGATAACGTATGCTTTTGTATTGTGATTTTAATGAAGTTTTGGTTGTCCTAATGTACATATACTACTGACGTTGACTTTTAGGTCAGTTATTTCGAAAAGAGAGCATTCTAAAGTGTTTCGAGAGAATAAGAAATAAAAATTGTTGTGAGATAGTGAAATGCTCTCTTAGATTTCTATTGTGCATCGTGATAAATAGGTGTAGAATGCAATGATGTACACGATACTCTGTATTTCGAGTCGAAGCTCCTTCACGTACCGCCATGTCAAACTTTGCATTTTCACCTGGCTGAGCTCGTTCTTTAGCCTTTGCATCTTTCTCTCGTTTATGTTGATCATTCAAAATCTTTCGATCAAAGCTTGGCGCTGCCATGTTGACGTCCTTCCATTTTTTTTGCTCGTCTCGTTCTTTCTGCTTGGTCGCTTCCTTCTCCTTGTTTTTATTCATAAAATACATCATATCCGCCATAGTGAAATATTTTTTGTTTGCTGGGTATGCTGGGAGAACTAGTTAGGGATTGTTTCAGTGTGCTTGGACTTTGTCGTCTGAAGCGTTGTCAGTATGTAACATCAAAAGAATTATGAGAATTGGGAACAAAGAAACAGTCGAGCCGTGAATCAAAAATATTGAACGCGAGATCTAATTGAATCTCATGTGCCTTGGTCATTATGACCGGGTTGTTCCCACGATGGCTCCACAACAAAGCAAATGGAGGGGGGGGATGATCCAATGGCCAGCAATGCAGGCAATCAGTTGTGCTTGCTCCTCATCCACTACGGTTAGTATGGATGGATCCAACCACAAGTCTGGGAGACATTCCTTGGCCAAGCCAGAGGCACCAGCCCACTGCCATTGCTGCGCTGCTGCCTGTGGCAGGCAGCCCACTACTGCTGCACCACCTGGGGTCGCCCCCAGGCATGGCAAGGTTTGGGGGCCTGGGGGTGGCAGAGGCAGCCCTATTGGGATGGAAACAGCGATAAATCCACCTCCTGTTTTGTTTTGTTTTGTGGCTCGCACACAACTGCCTGGTGCTGGTCTGGCCCCACTGGTGGCTTGTGGGCTCAATGGAGGCCATAAATTGTCCTGTGATTCGGTGATCCCCATCCAGAGCATTTTGGAAACTCTAACCGTCACAAATATCTAATATTTTGAAAGAACGAATCAATTTACAGAGCTAAAGATGATGGATGTGTGCAATGGCTTTTAAAATATTAACATTTGATGTTCCATGTCTACGATCCAGCACTATAGAATCGATTCCAAGACCTTAGCACAAGTTCCCTCGAATCTGCGAAATGCAATATGCCAAGTGTGCAATATAGAAACTCAAAATTATGTCCAAAGCTATAATTGATGGGGTCGAATGCGGAACATCCTTGTAAAGTTGAGGCATTCCACTATCTTGTGCCGATATTTCTTTTTCGCCAATTCTAATCCACGTCTTGGCGGTCATAGGTCGAGTCCATCGAGAGAAGCATAAGGCTCCACAGTCCTATCTTTATTTAACTTATCCCAGCTCCACCCTTGCAATGCTTCTAATTTCTGAATCCTATCATCTGTCATCTTACTCGTTCTATTTTTGTAATCCCTGCGCTGTCGTTGTGTCCATTCTGCTAAGGAGCGATCGTATTTTGCAGTCACATAGCAATGGCCAAACTTCTTTTGAAACCGAACTAACTGGCAAAATTTCTTGTACCATTTACCATCAATTCGATTCCAGACAAAATCCAGCTCGTCTAACATCGCGATTTTGCTAGGTGACAGCTTTCCGTCTTTCAGGTTGTTTCTTTGGCGTTTCACCCATCCCGACAATTGTTTGTTTGGGTCGGATCGCAACACATTCGAATTACCATGTATGGCGTGGTATTTAACAAGGTTTTCGTAGTTTGAATTCCACGTTGCTTCATCGATGCGTACCCTACTTTGACTAATTTCGTTCGCTTGTTGTTGGTCGATTGACTCTCGAGCAATTTTGTGCTTGTATGTAGTCTTTTTCTTGATCGGAGGAGTGATCTTTCTAGCGTTTGCCATAATGCCGATATTTTCGTTCTTGACACTTGTGCTGATTTTGGATGGGAGACTTTTAGGGCTAGGGCGATGAGTTGTTTTTTGAAATTTCGTTGACGGGGTTTCGAGTCGATTTTTACGTGCCGAATCAGTCAAATTAGAACCGGGCATTGGTCGGTTCAAATTCGCACCACTCTGACCGTAAGTCCAGGACGAAGGTTTCTCGGATTGATCTTCTGAACAGTAAGCTTCTTCCGTTTCTAGTTGAGGGCTCTCTCTTTCTAAAAGCATTGCTAGGGCGAGCAAGGGTTGATAAAGAGACTTGTATGGGTGTTCTGAATTATTGCTTGCGGTAGGAGTATTAATGACAACTTTGTTAGCATTCGAATCAACAGTATGCCTAGATTTTACAATCCCATCCACCGGTGCAGAGTTACCGCGGTAGCTTTCAGCCATGGATGACATGTTCGTCGTCTTGGGAGCTTGGCTCGTTTGTTGAATTAAATGACTGCTGCTACTCATATTGCAGTCGCGCTATTAGTTTTCGGTGGCTCGTTTTTTTAATATGTCCACAGAGAGATAAGTTATGCTGCGTTGGCTCCTTATTAGGCGGTCGCAGTCTTTGCAATCATTGACTTTCGAGCATTGAACTTCCGACGTCTTTCGGACGGGATCAACTCTTCAACAAACGGCAACGGACTTCTCTGTGGTACAAAACCTACGTGTATTCCTATTTACGAGCAATCTATCTCTGAAGAGAGAGATTTTTCGTCGTGGAAAGTAGCAGCGGAGTGATTTCCTTCTGGTTCAGAACATCGATTCTCGGAGCAGTTGGCGGAAAACAAATTGCGCGCACGAAAAAATCCTAAAATAATCGCATTGCTATTATTTATGGAACAGGAGGAGATCACGATCGTACGTTCCTCCCAAACGTATTAGTCTAGGAGTCTTGCATTCAGGTGTTACAAAGTAGGGAAACCTTTCTTCTCATGCAGCGTCTGGTTGGTTCGAGAATTCGGGGTAGTGATGTTGTTTCACAAGTAGAAGGCAAACTGAAGCTGGACACTCGTCTACCTCGAGAAATCTTGGAGAGAACGAGGGCTTCTTTGCGTATCTTAAAAGTAAGAAACCCGATCGGATGTTTCGGCAAGTACGACAACGATAGAAAACGGGCATGCGCCTTGTTAGAATATGAGATCCGTGACTACAAGACGGAGAACAACAAAAGTATAGAGGTTGACATGGAACTATTGGCTAAGGCGGCCTTCATGAAGTTGAAGGATTTTCGCGATTTTCACGAAAAGCTCGGAAACTTTCGCGACAACATCCAAATCAGCCAACCCCCATCAAACAAGAAGAAACCCCGGAACGATGCTACTGGCAACAATAGCGCTGTAGATGTATGCAGCAAAAGCGGTATCGTCTTTCGAAAGAGCTCTATTCCCTCACTTGCAATTCAGCTTGGTGCTTTTGTTCCCAATTCAAGTAACGTAGCTTCGCGTGCGCAGAAACTCTTCTCGGAAATTATTGATCTTTTGAAGAAAACTTCGAAAAAAGACGGTATATATGGACTGCGGGATGTGCAGAAAAATCAGAATTCGTACGAGGCGGCTTGCTTTTATCTAATTGCCAGACCCGAGCGAGGAAGACATGATAACAACACTTCCACTCTTCGTCATCGTAGATCTTCGAAAACAAACGACGAGGGCGATGACTACCACCAACTCGATCTCGCTTCCTTCTTAAAAATCACCAAGATTTCGTCGCAATTCCAAATGATACTTGATTACGTAGATCAATTACGAAATGATATAGAATCGAATCGGAGGACACGCCGCGATGCACTTGTAGAATCACAGCGTTCACAGAAGCAATTTTCTTCCGCTAATACGTCCAAAACAAAACATACGAAAGTGTCGAGGAATAGACGTACTGCTGCTAAGCTGAAAAATATAGACGCCGAAAATCTAGACGGTAGAAGTCCCGAGCATAATGAAGAAGATGTACATATCAACAGTCTCATTAGTAGTGACCGTGATGAAGATGGTAAGATGCATCGTCGAGGACTAGTGGGTCAAAATTCTTTTCCAAACTCAACCTTTGGGAAGTGGAGATCAAAAGTTCTTCTAGCAGTCTGCGAAGATGCGAAACAAAACATGAATGCGAACAACACAAACGACGACTTGGATTCTAAGGAGAATCAACGGATTTTCCGACGAGAGGATATTCTTGATTTTGTGGTGGAAGGAATTCTAGAACGGAACGGAATAGTATGAGAATGCAGGGTATATTCGATAGAGAATACTAAAAAAGCTCGTCAAGGTTAATGGACTTTTGACATCATTAAAATACTAAAGATTCCTGTAAGAGCTAAAGAATCATTAGGCGTTGCGTCTATATAAGTTTCTTACAAAGAACTTTTTGAGAATTTTGGTACGTAGTTTTTGGACTTCTTCGACGAGATTGCGTGAACGTGCATGCAGAAAGCCTTGATAGGTTTCATTTGCAATAAATCTAACTTGTTTCTATCACATCCCTCTTACTCTTTTGCTGCCATCTATCATCTTGTCGATGTTCCCTAGCAAGCATCTGAATAGCGCGATAAGTATTTAAAACGGCACGATCCTCCCGGGTCAACTGAGGGCCCGGCGGTCTCGCAAAAAATTCATCCTTTAACCATCGAATCACAAGAAAAGTCAGTATACCAACTATCAGATACCCCAATGGACGACACATACGGGCAAAACTTTCCTCCTTCATTCGATATATCGTCTCACAAGCCTCTGGATTGTTGAGCCAATAATTGCGGTCCTCGTAGCTGTGGCCATCTCTGCCAAGGCCAACAAAATAATATCTTTGATTCATTTGGGTACAGATATCGATTAAATCTCTTCCTTCCCAACCAATTATTGCTGGACCGTACCGATACAATTCTCGTGCTGGCCAATCCACGGCGAAAGAAACCATTCGCCACATCGATGGTAGATCTTGAGGCAACAAAAACCAGAAAGCATGAATATAATCGATGCGGCGAGCAATTAATATTGCTATGAATAGAATAACTGTAACTCTGAATGAAAGCATATTTTCAAACGTAGTATAGGAAAAGACTGAGGATAGATCGATATCTCGGTTTGTTTTCTTTAAATTTCGACCTGCAGGTTTTTTGACGCAAAAAGTGCGCTTTTCACCATCCAGAGGGTTCATTGCGAGAATGAATTCCAGAGAATAAAACACAAGATCGTCTTTCCCGAAAAGTCCCACCAAGCTGCCACGATACCTTCCTATACTATCATCATTATTATCGATAGAATTATAAGAAGCTGCCGCTGTCACTGCCTGAATAATACACTGTCCCAGTCTTTCCGCGGTCATTCCAGGATCGATAAAAATACTTGCCGATCCCTCTCCGCTATCATCAGTTGCGTGATCTGGAATTGCAACTTTCAGTATCCAACTTGAGGCTATACGTTTTTCTGTTTTGTCGTGACTCATTTCAAAATTTCTATCGTCCTCTTGACCAGAGGTGTTCAACCATTCTTCTTCTTCCTCATCTTCCTCTGTCGGAATGTATTGATCAGGCTGTGCTGGTGCCACCGCAGCGGCGGCAGCTGCTTCTGCCCAGTTTGTCTCGTCTCGTTCTCTCATTGCAGCTCCATACGAAGCTCTGGTCGTTGGTGGCATGATTTGTGAATCGAATTATTACAGCTATTTCCGAAACCCAAGTGTTTTTCAAGAAAAATAAGAATTTGATAATTTTTTCTTCATGGAGTGTTGAATCTAGTGAAGAAACCTTAAAGACAACTCTGTTCTATTGGTTAGTACTAAAAAGATTATGATAGAATCCAAATGATTGCCCATTTCACCATGGAAGCAGCCATATTGTGAGCTCCGAGCTGGAGCTCTTCCTTGGATCATCTTCAATACAGGATTGGATATTATATTCATTCATGAGTGACATAGCCAAATTCCAGCTGGAACCCAACATGGAGCTCGCTTGCCTGAAGGCGCGTGAAAATCCTGTTTTTTCCGCTCAACGTTTCACTCAAGTGCGATTCTCTAATACTCTATATAGAATAGTACTCGAGATCAACACCGAGACAAAAAAGTGACAAACTGTTGCAGAAATAGATTGTAGAAAGAACTGAGATGAGTAATTGCACAACATCGAGATTCCTTAATTCGCAGCATGGCATTATCTGAAGACTTGAGACAATTGTAGTGACTATTATAGATAAAATTTCTTTAAAAAAAGTTGCATTCTATTATCCCACTATCGGCTTAAAGTCTTTAACAGATAAGAGATGAGCTCCTCTTGTCGGTCGGGTCACAAAATATGGACAATCTATACCTGTTTTTTCTTTGTATTCAGATTTTATGTGAGCCATTAGTTCCTCCGCACTGTCTTCGGCGACCAATGTGACTGTGCACCCTCCAAAGCCGCCTCCAGTTAGGCGAGAACCGTAGACGCCCGGAAAATTTTGGGCGATATCAACAAGAATATCCACCTCTTTGCAACTCACTTCGTAGTTATCTCTCATGCTAGCATGGCTATCGTTCATCAATTCGCCAACCCTCTTCCAGTCGCCTTGTTCCAATTCTTCTTTCGCCTGAATTGTTCGGTCATTTTCGGTAATAACGTGTGTCGCTCGATTGTATTCGACTTCGGTCATATATTCTTTGGCGTTTTCCACATCTTCCATTGTGGCATCTCGTAACGTCACAATATCGGGATTTACCTTTTTGAGAGCATCTGTAGCCGATTTGCACTGTGCCACTCGAATTGGATATTCTCCACCTCCAATGCTGTGTTTGATGTTAGAATTTGCCACCACTATCACCGGCATCGGATCCTCCAACATGAGTGACTCCTTTGCCATTTCTGTCACTTTAAACTCCAATGCACGACAGTCGATCAACATCAAACTACCGTTAGTTGCGGCACTGCTGATTGCTTGATCCATGATACCACAAGGAGAGTTGCACCATTCGTTTTCCGCTTTTTGGCAACGTAGAGCCCTGACCTTTGGTGGGAAAAAATCTTCCTGCTTTCTGTCCGAAGCGAATGCGTATTCTCCCAGCACTGTCTCCACGAACCGACCTACAGCGACCTCTAAAGAAGCACTACTGGATAGACCGGATCCCTGAGGAACGTCGCTAGTGATACAGAATTTCAAACCTATCTCAGAACCCTTCGGGAGATCTTGAAGGTATTGGAAGACCGTTCCTACAACATAACTTGTCCAGTCTGGCGTTTCAGACGGAGTAGACGATTCCGTAATCTCAAAGGTTTTTAAAGAATCTGGAAACAATGCACTTGCAAAGCTTATTTTCGCCTTAGATTCGCCATTTCCATCAGCACTGACCTTTACACTCCCTTGTCCGTATACAACGGTTGAATAATCGATGGCAAACGGGAGCACAAAACCGCCGGTGTAATCCGTGTGTTCTCCAATAAGATTAACTCGGCCAGGTGCGACGGCAATTGCGGTAGTGACGGGGATGACCTCCTCTTCCGTGGATCTAGTTTCATCAAAATATTTTCCAAACAGCTCCTTGGCTGTTTGGGCTTTCGATTCCATTGTAGTGATTGGTGTACTTCTATTATCACCTCCGTTAGATAGTAATAATTTATTCGCCCTCGTCGTCGACTTCGTAGCGCCTTTCACTGAAACACCGATATCTTTGTTGTAAAAACCGTGTGCGAAAAAATTGTTCGTAGTTGTTACGAGTTGAAGCAAAATCAGCGCCGATCCAAACAGAAAGCGGAAAAGATGCATTCGATGATTAATGACCTTAGTGATGGCTGGAAGGTTTCCAAGAACGGCAAGAAACGGTGAGGCGAGGACACAAGTAGTCTTCAGCCGACAGGTTTGGATGTTGCGGCACTTTCTGACTCCTCAGTGACCAAATGCAATCCAAAATGGATTTATAGGCAGGTTTAGGGCGATTAGAGATAGGGTTTAGGCTTTAAAAACTAATTGTTGATGTTGGGTGAGCTCGCGCATGGAGAACTGTTCTGAACAGACGGCAAAGAAGATGTCCATCAACTGCTGCAAACTCTGCTGCTGTGGATGTGCTTTTTTTCGACTGCCCTTCTGGATTTGGGCCAATCACCTTCCCCATCTTGCCCTCACGATACAAGTAGCGCAACCCTCTTTGTAGTCTCATTCCAGCACCAATTGAAATTACATCGCCTTCTCGACTCTGATTCTTGCTTGTACAGCAACTATCAGTGCCTCAATTGGGAGCAAAGAAGAATACGCTTTACCCTGGAGATCAGAGAAATTCAAAATCAAGGCAATAGAAGTATTCCATGATCTTACCAATCGAAATTTTGAAACTATACGCAAACCGGAAAAGAAGACGACTTTCTCATCGGTTGTAAATTCAAAGAAGCGTGATTCGAATAAGTTTCTATCTTATTTCCGACTTCGAAATACGGATCTAGGAGAGTTGACCCCAAGGAGTAGATTTCCGTAAACGAATAAAGGACTGGTTTTGTGCGGTTAACAGTCAGCAAATCCGGATAGTATGGCATCGTGTGTGGCGTGTACAGCGACGCGTTCCGCCCTTTTGTCGTCGTCGTGTCGAGCTCTTCATGGCAGAACCATAACTTCAACTACGGTATCGACCTCGTCTACGACAGGCTCTTCCTTTCAGACATCAGCTGCAAAGAGGGTCAAAGGACCACTGCGGCAATCGCCATCGACCTCCTCTTCTCCGTCCTCTCCATCACCATGTCGTGCTTTGTCTACTGCAGCCGCCAATATTCATCTTCAACCTACCCCTGCGTTCATGCTGCCTTCCACGACAACGGTAACCAGCTCTGCTATTACGAAGAGCAACCAAAAGAATACCAGGAATTCGGTTAAAAGTATCGATAACATTTTAATAGCATCGACAGCAGCGCTTTTAGCGGCATCTTCCTTCAATTTCGTATCGGCTTCCGCGACACCATCACCATTGAGTACAGCTGCAAACACCACTGCTTCCGTTTCGAAAGCGACAGGGTCAGGAGGAGGTGGAAGTGGCAGTGGAGGAGGAGGGCCCTCAATGGATGTAAGCGTTGCCCCGGCGGCAGCGGCCATATCATCTGCAAAAGAGGATGTGCAGAGATACGAAGATGCTATCGCAAATGATCCCTACCAGGTAGGTTCATGACTTCATACAGATGGATTTCTGGTTCTGATACAGCACTGCGATTACATATTTTTCTTTACCCAACACTTGAATATTCTGGTTTGTTTTCTAAAATTATTTTTTCGGACTACTTCTGTTGATTCACAGGTATCAAAGAGCGCCGAGCAAGGCGTTCGATGGACTATGGAAGATACATATACCGTTGCTAACGGTGGGCATTTTGCCGCCGTCTTTGATGGGCACGGTGGAAGTGGTGTGAGTGGAATGCTTCGAGATCATGTCCATAGGCTTTACTCCAAGGCGTTATACCAACGCCACGGGGAAGAGACTCAACGATCGGCTCTCGATGAAATGCAAGTCGATGATGACGAGAACAAAAGTGTTAATAAGAAATCCACAAGTTCTATTCCGTCAATCAATAGCCACATAGCCTCAATTCGGGGTGCTCTGAAACGTATCGAACGAGAATCTATGCGACACGATCACTTTGAATACCAAGGTAGTACGGCAGTTGTAGTCCTTGTTCACGTCGGTGAACATGGAAAAAGAACAATAGTCTCAGCGAATATTGGTGATAGTCGAGCCATATTGTGTAGAGGTCGAAAAGCAATTAACCTTACTAGAGATCATAAACCAAGTGACGAACGAGAAAAAGCGCGAATTCGATCTATGGGAGAAGACGTCCAATGGGATCCGTATGGAGAAATATATCGAGTAAAGGATCTTTCGTTGTCAAGAGCTATAGGTGACCGATTCGCAAAACCTGTTGTCTCAAGCGAAGCGGAAATAGACTGCCTTCCGGTAAATGAGGAAGAAGATGAGTTTTTTGTAAGTTGTTTGATTTTCTTTCCTCGTACTTGAGAATTATTGTCTATTTGCCTCGTGTACAAATCTATTGAACCATGCTAAATTATTTTCTTGTTTTATAAATTGAAAATAGTTGCTGGCGTCGGATGGCCTTTGGGATGTAATGACGAGTCAAGAAGTCGTAGATTTTGTGCACGAGATGCTGGAATGCCCTACACAGAGTGTGAAAACAAAGAAAGGAAAAATAGTTCTGACGCCAGAGTTTCGAAAAAGGAAAATGGCAAGATTTGTTGCACATGAGGCACTGGAGAGAGGATCTGCTGACAACGTTTGCGTCATTTTGGTTTGGCTAAAGAAGGAAAAGAAATAATAATTTAACACTTTGCGATTGCGTCTCCATTGGGAAGAGTTTAAAATAAATTGAGATCCATGAGATTGAATTTCCCAGGATTCCAGAGAAATCTTAAAATGATATCTTAAAATGATACTAAATACAATCATTACTACGTTTCTTGGGATTTGGAGAGTCTGCCAAAATACTGCCAAACGGCAAAGCAACCGGGTCTTGCTTTCGTTTACGCCTTTTAGGGGAGCGTTCGCCATCGTTATCATGATTCCGTGCTCGAACTTCAGAATTATTGTGGTCGTCGTATTTTCTATCTCTTGATTTGCCTCTAGCCATTGGAGGGATTGTTCTTTTTCGGGGTGATGTAAGACTGGAAACATGTCGTTTATTCTGTTTTTCTATTTGCCGACGATTCGGAGCTAAACTTTCGTTGGATCTATTTCTCAGTGCTACTCGACGGCTCGAGGACGAATCTTCATTCGATTTCTTTTTTGGGACTTGAGCTTTGACTGTTCTCAACCGCATGAGTTTTGTCCTCATGTCGACCCAATTTTCCATTTGATCTGCTTCTTCCTTCAAAAGTTCCCTTACATCATCACTCAATAGTGAGTTGTCGAATCTAGTTTTCTCCTTCCTTTCCCATGACCTTAGCAAGTTGACAATCTGTTTTAGGTTCGCCAAGAATTTGCTTTGCATTTGCTTTCTAAAGCGTTCTTCTTTCAAAAGAGTTGTTCCTCCAATCTTCTTAGAGAGTAATCTCTGTTTGTTGCATTTCAATTCCTCAAAGTCTAATAATTTAGCATTCATAATACGTATCTCCGAGTCAAGTGATAATATTTGGCTTTTTAAATCCTGCTTAGATCGTAGTCTCTCGACTTCCTTGTTGACACCCTCGAGCTTCTTCAGTCGTGTTTTTAACATACGATATGAATCTGATGCACTTTTTACTGCGCCAACCATCCACTCTTCAGACGAACAAGTAGGCCCAGAAAATTTCTCTGAAAATGGATTTTCATCGTCTAGTTCTAAGCTTGATTTTGATTTTCCTATTATTCCCCAGAAATCTCTTCGTTCTTTTTGCGAAACCTTCAACGCTTCCCACACAACCGTCAACGCTTCGATTTCGGTTTGTGTCAATGCCTCTATACCATCAATCAAAGATTCCAATTCGGAGATACATGAAAGAATCAAGTCTTTCGATAGGGGTGGCATTCGAAAAAGAGCGTCATGAAATCCGGCATATGCTTCACTTGCGTCGATTTCTCTACCTACTATGTTGAGAAGTGTCTTTTGAGAATGCTCAATCACTGACTTTAGGGCTGTCGAAAGGAATCTTCTTGAATTTGCCGAGTTTGATATGGCTTTACACATCAACTCGAGATGTTGTGAAAGCTTCAAGGATGAGGAGGAAAGATATTTTGAATTCGCTAGACCGCTGAGGATACCCTCTACTGATTTAAGATCCCACCAATCAGGTTCGTTGGAATCGTTTCCACGGATCCAGTTTCGAATAAGGTCAAGGGATTGATTTTCGTTTAAATGCATTTCTCCCATGAGGATTGCAATTTTTTGCTGTAGCTCTCTGCTTTTCAACAGAGTTTCTGATTTGACAACTCTTAACTCGGAGATGTGGCCTTCACATCGGGTAAGAAATTCTGTTTCAAGAGAGTTAGCTGGTAAAATTTCATGAGCATCGTCTATCTCATCTTCTGTATCCAAGCATTTTTTGTTCACTTCCTCTCTACTACTGTGTTGAAGCAACAACTTCAAATCTTGGTGAAGGTTTGACGTAGATAATTCTAGTATCTCGGACAAATTCGTCACTCCTTCTACTATTTTTTGCCTTCTTGCCGCAGCAAATCGGTATGGTACTTCAAGACCGGTTAGTTGCTCCCTTAGTTCTTTTAAAGTTTGAGTTAAAGGAATCTCAGTGGAAATTTTGTGATTTTCTTCGGTAGAGTGTCCTAAGGCTGCCTTTGTCTTGCATAACCGATGAGAGAGGCCATCTATCTCGGCCTCTATCGAACACTTCTTTTCAGCAGCAGCATCAAGTAAGGCAACGCATGTGTTTTCCAAACAAAATTCAATTCTTTTTTGTGCATCTTCACGAAGTGAACCATCGATCCCGACTTCTTCCCATATCTGCTGTAACTTTACCATTGTAGTACTGACTTTTTCATCACCCTCTTCTTTTTTCAATAAAGCCTTTACTACGGCGAGATTTTCCTTCGAGACTTGCACCTCTACTTGACTAGCACTCAGTAAACTTTGTAATCGACGAGCCTGTCCTTTTGAATCTTCAAGATTTGAGTAAGCATCTGATAAATTGTCTTCTAATTTTTCTCTCTCGTTTGTCAATTGCTTAATAGTAAGAAAGTGATCATTTCCTGCTTCATCAAGCACAATTCTACCTGCGATATCTTGTGAAAGTGTCTTCAATTTGAAGTTCAAAGAATCTACTTCGGACTCAGCCCCTAGCAAAGCAGCATCTTTTCGTCCGAGTAATTCAGTAATATTTCGACGATCAGTCTATGAAAAATTGGAAGTCAAATGTGAGAAAAGAAAGATATACCGCCAATATATATTCTCAAATACGACGCAACCTACCTCCGCTTCAACCAATTTTGAAAAAGTTTCGTAAATTATAGACCTCAACGTAGAAGATGTCATTCCACTCAAGAGCTTTTCAACAGCATGCTCGGCATCTTCCTCTGATGAATTCTCTTGATTAGGCATCTGAGCAGAAATCTCTTGCAATTCGGAATCAAGAATCTCAAGCTTGAATTCCAAATCAACAATATTTTCTTCTAGATCTTTAACCACAGCCAATTGTTCTACTGATTCATCATTTTCACCATGTAGCAGTTCTCGTGCCTGCTTCAGCGCTTTCACTTCGGATACAACCTCACGCATTGTTTCGCTGTAAGTCGCTACAAGTTCCTCATACTTCTTCTTCAAACGAATTTGTTTCACTTTGTCGAACACCATCCTATCAAAAATGTATTTAGTTGAATTCCTATCTTCATTAGATAGATCTTTCAAAATGCTCTTCGACTTCGTCGCATTTTGACCTCCACTTCGTATTGATCGCTGTATGCTGGATGTTTTATGGATAGAGAGATCGGTTTGTCTTATTGAAAGAAGCTTTATTAAATGCTTTTCTGTACTTTTAAGCTTTTCTGAAAGCTTCGTACAATACATTGTTCGTTTGTTATAATTCTTTTTCTGGATATTCAGTTCGCTCTCCAGTTTTGTCATTCTTTTGTCGGTATTTTTCGCTTTCCGTTTTAGAGCCAATAATTCTTTTGTTTTCGCTTCTGTCATTTTCTTATATCGAGCAGCATCGTCCTTTTGCTTCTTGAGCAACGATATCTTTGCATGCTTTAGCTCATTCACTTTCCGTTCTAAAACTTTGCACTTCCGAGCTTGATCCTCTGCATGTCTCTGCTTTTGTCGATGATTAAGTGTCTCTCGCCGTGCACGAGAAAGATTAAATTCGACCTTTTCAAGTTTCTTTTTAATGGATGCAGAGCATCCATTTGTAGGATCTGTCTTTGCTCTTTCTAATTGCTTCGCTAGGCTCAATTTTTCATTCTCAAGCTGTTGAAGCTCTTCCATTAATCTTTCATATTTGCCTTTCAATCCATGATAAACTTTCAAGCTCTCTCGTAGCTGCAGTAGCATTGTTTCTTGTTTCTCTAATTCCCCATCCATCTCCTTCAATTTAATATCGCCTTGCTCTCTCCATTTCACGTATTCACTGTCGTGCTGCTGGAGTTCAAGTAAATGGTCGAGAATTGCCATTTCTTCATCAGGATTAATGTCTTCAAGAATAGAATGATCTAGCTTTTCTTGATCTGTGAGTCTTCTTGTAGCATGATCTGTATCCCCTGCATGAGGCTTTGGAGTGATTTCAAAAGAAGGAGCTGGTGAAGATTGTAACATCTCGTTAGGATTCATAACCGCACCAGCAACTTCGTATATCTGCTGAATATAGGCTTCAACGTCGTTTCGCTGAAGGAGAGATTCGTCAATCTGACCAATTTCTTTTTGCTGCTTTGTTTTCCCACCGATTTGAAAGCGAGCTTTAACCAGCTCGAATTGTAAAATGCGATTTAAATTTTTCAGCCGTTCAAGCTCAGCGGAAGCACCATCGATGTTTTTTGTTGGTGCGTTGCGAATATTTCGAGCACGATTGGCGTAATTCAACGTAGATAGAGTTTCGCTAGCATTTGTATCGGAAGGAGATACACACGCCAAAAATAGAGTCTGGCTATTTCCACCTAGCGCATCTTGGAGAAGACGAGTTAGCTTTGACTGCCGATATGGTACATGAACCTTTTTCTCTTTTTTCAAATTATCGTCATCGGCAAGAGCGTTGATTACATTTCCAAGCGCCAAAAGCCCCTCGTTGATTTTGATACCCTCTCGCGCACGTTCACCTTCTGCCCCGGTCTTCTTCATTCGCTCGCTTCCTGCCAAATCAACAAAGGTGAACTGCGAAACGGTTGTTACAACAGTACTATCACTATCATTGCGCCTTGTCTTTTGCGACAGGTGTACAGTAAAGACTGCATGTGATCGACTTGAAGTATGATTCATTAGAGTTGCTGCGGTAGTTCTGTTCATAGTTCCCTCGTGAAGAACCTCTAATGCTTCTGCTGTGTTCGAAATAGAGCGATTTTTCAATCCCACGACAACTATTCCTCCCTTGGAATCTTCTCTCAAAGGTAAGGAACGTCGATTGGTATCCAACAGATCATAGACATCCTCTCCATAAACTTCCAAAAAGGATGCTTTGAGGCTATATTCTAGAAGGACTTGGCTACCTTCTATCCCTTTATCCGAGGCTGACTTTTTTTGCTGCATTTTTAGGAAAAAGTCGGTTATGAATCTCGGTATTAGTCCTGCCTGTGATGAAGCCTCTGGTTCAACGTGAGCTTCACTTCCCATTGTAAAAGTTTTTCCAGAACCAGTTTGCCCATATGCCATTATCTTCGAAAAATTAAATATATGAGTTTTTGCCACAAGAGAATAACGATATGATTACGAGTGCAGATTGTCTATTCTTTTGATCTAAACTTACCGTGGCGTTATACCCATCAGCAAAGCTCGATAGCAACGGCGTGGATACACTCTCGTACAATTCAGTTTGGTCAAAGTTTGAATCGAAGACAGCGTCGTACGTGAACGTCCTCCGGCCCATACGAATTGTAGGAGAGTCGGCAGTAAGGCTGCAGTGACCCCCCTGTGCGATCTCTTGTGATGCCAGCGGACGAACTCGAACACCAACTCGTACCCGGGACCCACTTCTGTTATCTTTTGTTGCTGTCATTATAATTATAAAATGTAAATGTACAAAATTATCGCCGTATCTATGGCCGTTGGATCTCGGTGTAATTATACAGGATCCAGTGGTTGATTACTACTCTGGATGGTGACAAATTTGGGTGGATGCAATGGAAGAAGCGTTCATACACGGGAGGGTTTTTTCTTTCAAACAAAACAATTTGAAAATGTGCCGGTGAAGTGGCCGGCGCGGCGGATCAAAAAAATTAACGTACACACTTCGTATCAAACAAAAGCGCACGAAAGAACAAAACGAAAAGTAAAGAAAACAGAAACGATGGTGAAATACAACCCCGAACCATTCAGCTTGAAATCATAGAACGAGAGCGTTCATTCACAAAAATGATGAACCACGAGAGGATGAATCCTCCAAACTATTATTCTTCGTCGTCGCGGTTTCTCGATGATACTATCAGCAACAAACAAAGCGATATCGAAAGGGAAACGGACGATCTGATTCAACTCTTTTCCAAAACGATTCGATCTCTTGCGGCAGATGCTTGTACCATTCGACAAATCACAGACATGGCCGATTTACTTCTCGTGAGAGAGCAAAGAACGAACGAATCAGAAGATTCGGACAATAGTTCCAACAACAACTCGATGAGTATTCCATCCAAGCTGATACAACTCGATAAACTGGTAGCCACCGCGGAACACAAGGTAGTAGTCTTGCGACAAATCCTGGCCCAAGAAAAATCGGCCTTGACAAAATTCGAAACCAATCTGAAACAAGAAGCCAACGACCAAAAGGAGTTTATTCAAGCATTGAACCAACTCGTGCAACAATTCCGAGAGAAGAAGAACAACAACGATGACGAAGAAGCTTCCACCATTGTTTCCGATACGAGCAGCTCCAGAGCATCCTCCTTTTCGAGTAGTCGTCGTCGCAGCGAATCTTCGATGAGTACCTTGAGCGAAAGCACTCGCATCCGAGGAAGACGAAGCAGCATCAGCAGCACTACTAGTAGCCTCGTCTTGCGACCACGATCTTCCAACGGGATTCTTTCCCAGCCCCCCGAACGATCCTTGGAGCATCGATCTTCGAGTGTTCAAACGAAAAAGAAACGTCATCTTGTTAGCTTTCGAGACGAGAACGAGATTCGTTACACCACGACGACTAGTACTACCATTCCGAACAATGATGACCAAACCAGTACGTACTCTTGCTTTAGCGAAAGCAACGAATGCATGTCGCCCCAACAGTCTACGGACAACACACACAGTAAACCCCGCTTTGTGCCCGTCACGGAAGACGAACTCCAACAACATACTAGGTTTGGCCCACACATGTGTCGATACGATATTAACGAAGCTCTCGATGAGATACAGTCGGTTGTCTGGAAACATCCAGACCTCGGAGTAGCAGCAAGCCAAATAAGAACTCTCCAACTCAATCGTTCCTGGTCCTTTGACGACGACGACTATAACAACAGTTCCATGGTTCAAGACCAATTTCCTACCGTCACCGAACAAGAGCTCCGTGAAAATTGTGCCTTTTTTCGACACGGAGAATCCACGGCCCGTTCCACCTTGCAGCTTTTGTGTTCTCTCAAACGCTTGAAGCAACTTCCCGGCCGTACGCACCAAACAAATCCAGCGCACCGAACGCCAGCTCGTGGCAGAAACAGCAAGAACAAAATCCTGGGGAGCGGGGATGTCACCTACGTTTGTCTTTTTGGAAACGGCACCAAGGCCATGAAATAAATTGCGTGCCTTTTTTATCAAACGACTCTTACGTATAGTATTAGTCGAACTTTGAAGGAGGACAAAGTGTATCTCATTTGCATTTCAACATTCGCAAATGAGAAGCAGGTCCGGTAGTATATCCATGGAAACCAACAATGATGATAGTTCTTGTTCTACAGATTTATGGACCAACAAAACGAATCATTTCTTCCCTTTACTAGATGCAACGGACTAAGCTCTTGAGTTCCTGAGTGATTACTTTCATTGTTTAATTTTAAACTTCCATTTTGTATCAGTAGACTACTTATTCCGTCACAAGTTGCAGATTGGATGAATTGCAAATTTGTCACAGGTTCTGTGAAGTGCAAATTCGTTAAAAATACTGGGGTAAACCATTTTACACGACCATTTTCTTCGACGTCCATGATCAACATATTTTGTCACGACCTCGAATTTTTGATGTTCAGTACTTTTTATCGGTTGATCAGATAATCAAGAAAATGATTCAGCGAATAAGCATTTCATCTATGCTTCAGAGAAAGCTTCTTATAGCAAACGAAACGAGGGGACTCTCTATGTTTTCGTTAACTAGTTTCATTCCATTGTTTCTTTTGCACGGGTATCAAGCTAAAGGATGGCAAAGAGGCACCTCCCGAAGGAAATCCACCACGATCAGCTGGTACAATATTCGGATCTAATCCTTGCCATGCTTGCACCGTGTCGTATACAGACTTTTCCATTGCCAATGTCACAAACGGCAGTGCAAATAATCCATAAACGCCAACGGGCGACTTCACAACGCGTTCGACGACACGAGAAGTGACACCCCTTCCATGAGCGTATAGAAAGGCCGAAAATGGAACCATCGCTGCTGCGGCGCTATACATCCAGGCATAGTTATCGCGTTGATCCATCTCAAACATCGTTGCCGGGCGGCGACTATTGATCTCGCCCGTCGCGCTTGTACCATCCATAGAAGCACTCATATTTCATTCAACAGCAAACGAAATATACAGAAATTTGTTGATGATATCGGTCAGTCTATGAAATGAATCGGGCTCAGTCTATTGTTCCACTACAAAGGCTACTTTTGTCGTTGGTATTTGGTTCCTTCAGCTTGCATGCTTTGGTCAATTTCTCACTCGCACGAATTCCATGAACTACGAGTATTTTCAA
>Ga0209503_10000569_pt1 | contig 21794 bp, 10 predicted proteins | sample SouAtlMetagenome_2_FD_187448 | JGI IMG/M metagenome (GOLD analysis project Ga0209503, IMG submission 187448) | Marine eukaryotic phytoplankton communities from Atlantic Ocean - South Atlantic ANT15 Metagenome (SPAdes) (version 2) | ecosystem: Environmental > Aquatic > Marine > Oceanic | place... | reverse complement strand
ATTCATTTGAACCTGATTCTCCCAGGAAACATCGTCATTAGGGATTGAACCAAGAGAAGACCCTGGTGTAATAGTTCCATTAAACACATAACTTGGAAATGTAGAAATCAAAGAAAATTGAGGACTAATATTGTCATTTCCAAGAGTTCCGTAACTAGCTCTAAATTTTAGATAATCTAAAATAGGAGTTTCTGCAAAAAAATCTTCCTTTGAGACCACCCATCCAATAGATGCAGATGGAAAAAATCCAAACTTATTATTTTTTCCGAATGATGTACTCCCATCCATTCTCGCTGTAAATGAGGCATAATACTTTTCGTTAAAATCATATAATACTCTTGTAAAATAAGAAAGATTTCTGCTTACGTACTGCCATGACCCTGAGGTTTGCTGTGTAGCGTTACCCGTTGCAGCACTAACGTCAGCATAATCCCAGGAATTAAAAGGAACATCCTCATTTGTTGCAGAAATATTACTTCCCTTATTTTCTCCGATTGAAAACCCGGCAACGGTTTGAAAATTATGATTTTCATTTATCGTAAAATCATAGTTACCGTAAAGTTCATATGTATAATTGAAATAGTTTGTATTACTCTCTGAAACCCTGTTGTGAGTAGAAGTTATGTTTCCTTCTGTGTCAACTGCAACAATCGGAGATAAATCCGGATTTGCATTAGTTTGGTTATGACCAGCACCATAGAACTGAAAAGGTAAGAACGCCTTTCCATAAATATTCACATATGTGTAACCAAATCTGGAAGTAATATTGAAATTATCAATCAGTTCATGTTGTAATTCAATTTTACCCTGAATCTTATCTACCTTATTTTCATTATATGTGTTATCAATTTGAGCAAGAGGATTAATAATTTCTTGAGTAATGGTTTCACTGATCCCGTAAGAGTCATTTTCATAAGGGCTAACAGTCGGATCAAAGTTTAAAGCATTTGATAATACACTCGTAATACCGTTTTCAGACAAACTTTTACCTTTAATATTTGTATAATTTGTATTTACTAAAAGCCTAGTTTTTTCAGTCAAATCAGTATTAATATTTGTGGTAAAGTTTGTCCTGTTAAAGAAAGATTTTTCACCACCTCCAACTACGCCATCTTGACCTGTATAACCAGCAGAAACGTAATATGAAGTTTTATCACTACCACCTGATGCTGTAATTGTATGGTTTACAATAGGGGCGTCGACCAAGACTTCGTCTTGCCAATTAGTGCCTTCACCAAAATCTGAAGCATTTGGAAAAACAATTCCCTCTCCGGCATTTGCACTTGCCTCATTCAAAATAGCAGCATATTCGTAAGCATTTAAAACCCCAATGGTTTTAACAACTTCTTGATTCCCAACGGACGTACTTAGTGTGAAAGAAGTTTCTGAATTTCTTTTTCCTGATTTAGTTGTAATAACGATTACACCACTTCCCCCCTTAACCCCGTATATGGACGCTAGAGCAGCATCCTTTAAAACATTGACTGATTTGACATCATTGGGATTTAAAGAATTTAAATCATCAATTGACGCAGAAACTCCATCGATAACAACTAAAGGGTCATTTCCTGCATATGAGGTGATACCTCTGATTAAAACCGTTGGTTTTGACCCGGGAGAGCCACTAGAAATAATATTTATTCCAGAAGCCTGACCCTGTAATGCGTCTTCAACCCTGACGGGTGAAGATGCCTCAATTGCATCTGCATTAACAGTTGAAACAGCACCAGAAATATCACTTAATTTCTGTGATCCATAACCGATTACAACAACCTCGTCAAGTTCACTAAGATCTTTTTCCATTGATACCAAAATATTTTCGGAAATAATATCGGTTGACGTTACTTTTTGGGTCAAAGTCTTGTAGCCTAAATAACTAAAGACTAACGTAGAACCTGATTCAAAATTTTTAATGATAAAATTACCGTCAAAATCAGAAACTGCCCCTTGATTTTTACCTTGGACCAGTATATTGACCCCAGACAAAGGTTCGCCATCTTCCGAATCAGTGATAATACCTGTTATACTCTGAGCTTGAAAGCCTGTAAAAGCGGTCAAAAAAGCAATAAGGATATTGATTATTGGTTTTTTCATATTAGTTTAATTTTTGAAGTCGAAATTTAAGAATTAAATAGTGTTTTTTTGACAAAAAATTAAAAAAAAAATAAAACTTAGAAATCAATATTAATATGAAACTTTAAATTTGAAAAAGTGAAATTTTTAACAGTAATTTCTGGATGATTAAACTGAAGTTATAGTAAATAAAAAAGCTCCCCAAAAGGAAAGCTTTCATTGGTTTTAAAAACCTCTTGTAAATTAATACAAGTTCAACACATTACAAATATAGTTATTTTTTTAATATACCAACTTCATACAATTGCTTTGCTGAGTTAATAATTTCAGTATCAGCACTTTTAGGGAACCAGTTAAGTATGTTATTTGCATTTCTTGTATGTAATTTTTCAAAAGTTCCCAATCTTTTAGCAATTGATCTCAAGGAGGGTACGAATATCGCAATTAGTTTTAAAATAAAATTTGGTATCACTCGTGTAGGCACTTTATCAAAACCGGCCTCTTTAAGAATCTTTGTTAATTCTACCAGTCTAATTGTTTTTTCAGAAAGTAAAAATCTTTTTCCGTTTGATTTACTTGATTCCATAGCTCTAACATGTGCATCAGCTACATCATAAACACCAACAACACTAATATTCATATTTGGCACGAACGGAAGATTAAATATTTTTTTTATGGTTAGCCTATTGGACATGCTAAGAACGCCGCTTAACGATGGGCCTAAAACTAAGACAGGATTAATTGCACAAGCGCTCATGTCTAATTTCTCAACCATTTCCCACATTTTTTTTTCTGATTTTGTCTTACTTATTTCATATGGGAGTAAATTTTCACTTGATAAATCTGTCCAATCATCATCATCATGTTCAGACTTATCGTTCCCATATATAGCGGCATATGAAGAAGTTTGAACAAATTTTTTAACTCCATTTTTTATAGCTGCATTTAAACATCTTGTCATACCTTCGACTGCAGGCTTTACCAGAATATCTTCATCTACATCCCCCGGGATTACAGGAGAGGCTGTATGTAAAACATATTCGCAATCTTTTAATGCATCGTCCCATCCGTCATCTTTCAATAAATCTAAAATTGTAAAATCTAAATTATCACAACTTATGTTATGTTTACTAAATGATTTTTTCACAAGATCAATTTGACTTTTTTCTCTTACAGATGTTACCACATGATAACCCTTGGAAAGTAAAATCTTAATACAATACATTGCAATATACCCGGAACCTCCACTGACAAAAACTCTTTTCATAATTATAAATCGTAATTTACTAAAGTATAAATTTTTTGGTATAGTATTTGAAAATTTATAGGTGTTAATTGAAAATATCTAATGACTTTGAAAAAAATAGCTACATGTTTGATTTTGTTATCTAATATTCTTCTAGTTAGTGCCCAACAATACTACACAGAATCAGGTGTTACTGAATTTGACGGTTCTAAGGCAGCATTCGAGCCTATTAAAGCAAAAAATAAATCATCTGTTTCTATTTTTGATTCAAATACTGGCGGAATTGCCGCAGTAATTTCTATAGACGAGTTTGAATTTAGACTAGGATTAATGCAAGAACATTTTAATGAAAACTATTTGGATAGTTATAAGTATCCAAAATCTACTTTCGAAGGCACTATTGAAAATTATGAAAATATTAAACTAGTCGATTCATTTACTGATATCTCCATCAGGGGGGTTTTAACAATTAAAGGAGTCTCAAATGATATTTTTGCAAAAGGTTTTATAAAAAAAATTGATGATAAAATCGAGCTTAAATCAAGTTTTTCAGTTAAATTGAGTGATTATAATGTTAAAATACCTAGAATTGTTTTTAAAAAAATTGACGAAGAGGTCAAAATAAAACTTAATTACTCATATGCTAAAAAAGAATAAGCACTTAATTAGTCTTTTAATCCTATCAATATTATTTTCCAATCCAACAACCTCGCAAGAAAGCTTACTTAATCAAATTGACAACAATGATGATAACCCCATTGTTAGCTTAAGTGCATTCAAAGCTCACAAAGTTGTAAATGGTCAATCAACTAAACAATCCCAAAAAAAAGAGCTTTTTTTATATGTAGCCCATAGATTTGGAAATATTAATGAAGGAATCAGTACTTTATTTGGTCTAGACATTGCCAACACAAAAATCGAAATGTTTTATGGGGTTTCTGATAATTTTCAGGTCGGTTTCAGTAGGGAGTCGTTAAAAAAAACTTATACCCTTAATCTAAAAAATAAAGTTTACATTCAAGAATCTGGTTTTCCCCTAAATATCTCTTTATACAATAGCTTTAATTATAACTCATCTGATTTTTTAGCTCCTGGAATTGATTTATCTTTTTCTCAAAGATCATTATTCCTGTCACAAGTCCTAATTTCAAGTAGAATAAGTGAAAAAATTTCTTTACAACTTTCCCCCTCATTTATTAAAAGAAACTATAATGAGGAAAGAATATTATTCCAAAATGGAGAAGTTGTTTTTGAAGATGGACTTCCTGTATTTACAACATATGAAAGAGAAAATAACTATATTTTAGGTTTAACCGGTAGTTATAAAATCAATAAAAGGACAGCAATAAATGTAGAATATTTTGCAAACCTAAACAGACTTGAAAATTCTCCAAATACTGATGCCCTAAGTATCGGTATTGATTTGGAAACAGGTGGGCATGTCTTCCAACTTTTATTTTCTAACACTCAAAGTATTGATGATGTTTCTGTTTTGACAGATGCCGAAGGGGATTGGACAAAACGTAAAATCTTTTTTGGATTTAATATTTTGAGAGTATTTTAAAACTAATCTTTTACAAATCGTCTAACGGAAACCCCATCTTCTGAATACACCTTCGCGATGTAAATTCCTTTGCTAAGGCTTGAAACGTCCAATGAAACTTTGTTATTAATCAACGCTGTATTTGATTTGCTATTAAGTTTTCCGAGTACGTCATATATTTCTACGGTAATTTGCCCGTTAACAATATTTTCAAATTTCATATTAATTATATCTGAAACGGGGTTAGGAAATAAACTGAAATCAAAAAGATTCACTTCATCTACAGATGCAGTACCCGTAACAGTAACGGTTCCATACATTGAATTTGGATGAGGATCACAAATATAAGTTGTAACGCCTGGAGTATTAAAAGTATATGAAAATTGGGGTCCAGGCCCTGTGTAATATCCACTATTAAATGATTCTGTTCCACCTGTAGATCTGAGGTTGTGAGTTCCTCCACCCCAAGTCCATGTAACTGTGTCACCTACATTTATTGTTATTTGTTGGTTGGTGCTACTCATACCCCAGTTATACTGGTAAGTAGTTTGGGAATATACAAGGTTGGTGAATAATGCTATAATTAGTAATTTATATTTCATATTTATTAATTTTATTTGTAAATACAACATCCATACCAAAATTCATAAATTTGTAATATGAAAAAAAATCTAAGTTTTTTTATCAGAAATTCTTTTTACGTCCTTCTTTTGATTTTGATTTCATGTTCAAAAGAAAGTGTTGATGATTACGAAAATCCAAACGATAATGGTTCAGGGTATAACTTGATATGGCAAAGTAATACAACTTATGAAACCACAATTCAGGTAGGTGAAACTATCACTTGGACTTGGGGTGGAGGAACTCACAACCTCAGATCTACAGGTGGAACAGAATCATTTGATAGTGGTTATTCCTCAACATATGGATTTACCTTTTCACACACATTTACAGAGGTTGGAGTTACAACCTATGTATGTGATCCACATGAGGATCACATGTACGGAACGGTGATTGTGACCGAATAGTTGCAAAAAAAAATCCTCCAATTAAGAGGATTTTTTGCGGTCTGGACGGGACTCGAACCCGCGACCCCCTGCGTGACAGGCAGGTATTCTAACCAGCTGAACTACCAGACCTTTTTAGCGTGAGCAAATATACATTTGATTTTGATTAGAACAAATATTTTCTTTTAAATAAATTTGAATTTAGTATTCAGGACAACCAAAACAATCCTTATTATTTAGGAAGTCATAAGTAATAGAAAATTCTGAAATCCCTCCGTCACCCCCGATTTTACTTAGATTAAAATCATAAGAATATCCAAATTTAAAACCTTCCCAAGCCATACCAATTATAGGATTTATTGAAGTTACTAAATGGCTTTCATTGGATGTTTGGATTGGATTTGTTGTAGCAGTAAGACCAAATGAGAATCTATCAAAAACGTATTGAAATCCTAAATCAAACCTGTCATATTTAGCTTGTTTCATGAAATTTGTTATCAAGTATACGCTACTGTCACTATTGTACTGCAAAACAGGTAACTCTAATGAGGCATGTACAGAAATAAATATATCCAAAGGAATATCACCTTGAGATACCATTGATACATTTGGTCTATTAAGATGTCTTAGTGTTATACCTATCCAGTTATTATCATTATTAAATAAAAAAGAAGCTCCAATATCTACGTATCTCGCATTCTCACCAAGTACTATTGGATCAAATGTATTAGAGTTAATTATATTTTGAAAAATATTTATTTGATCTTCAAATAATAAGTTGTCAAAACCAAAATCTTTAGTAGCAAAACCAAAAGTAACACTAGGCCTAAAATCCCAGTCATAATTTAGTTGTACTTTATACATCCAACTCAAGTTTAATTGCTTCAGTGAATAATTAGTAAATGTTTCTTGATGGTTCATAAGGCTAATTCCTACACCACTATTTAAATCTGGGTACCAGTCATCGAAATACAAGTATTGAGAATTAAGGTTAAAATCAAAACCTGACCATTGCTGGTTCTTATAAAGTAAACCAGCTTTTGTGGTTTCATAAAATCCAGAAAATGAAGGATTGATACTCTCAGGAACCATAAACGATTGTGTAAATGCAGGATCTTGTGAATATGACTTCACAGAAAAAATAATTGCCAATATTAAGATAATTCTTTTCATAAATATTTTTTATCTCAGTAACACAAAAACTCCTCTTAAATTAATTTCCTCATTGTAAATCGTACTTCCGTTAACCACGATTAAATAATTACCATTTTCGGCTAATTTACCATTTAGAGTTCCATCCCAACCGTTAAGTTCAAGATTATTCTCGTAATAAATTAGCGATCCAAATGTATCATAAATACTCATTTCAATATTGTTAACACATGCATATACAGGCCTCATCGTATCATTCATTCCATCTCCATTTGGTGAGAAAGCATTTGGTAACACAATGTCATAACCATCTGTAATTTCAACCTCAACGCTGTTAACTTCAACACAACCGTAGTTATATTCAACGGTTTGGGTTACCGTGTATGCACCAGAATTTAGATATTGATGAGTAACAATGTCTCCTGTAACCAATGCACTTCCGTCCCCAAAGTCCCAAATCACATTTGTATAATCTCCGGATGAGGTATTGAAGAAGCTTAACTCGTTATAGATACTTACTCCACAATCAATATTTCCGTTACTATCATAATCAAACGAGGCTTCACCTAATTCATCAAAATCAATTAAAATATCCGTGCTAACCTGACAACCATATTGATCTGTTACAAGAACATTGTATAATCCATTCTGATAAGCAGTCATAAATGTATTATCATTTATACTTACCGAACCACCTGACCAATTTACAGTATAAGGGCCAAGACCACCTGATATTGTAATTCTATTTTCTTGTGTTACAAGATTATTTTCACAGAAAGGAACAATTTCTGTATCCAACTGAACTGTTAAATCTTCTTGTCTAAATATGTTAAATGTTTCAGAAATAGCGATACAACCTTCACTATCTGTAATTGTAACGCTGTAATCACCTGGACCTATGTTATTTAAATCTTCAGTTATTGCTCCATTACTCCAAAGGAAATCATAAACGCCTGAACCACCTGTAACTGTAATATTTATATTTCCACTACTAGGATCATTACAATCAAGTGCGTCAACCGTAGTTGCAGTAATTTCTATTTCACTTAGGACACTGATGCTAAATGTTTGAGGGTCTCCAATACATACCACACCATTATTTTCGTAAGTTGGAGTTACGGTTATTGTTGCTAATTCAGTAATTGGATTTAGATTTGTAGCTGTAAAGGATGGAATGTCTCCATTACCAGATGATGAAAGTCCAATTGAAGTATTGTCATTAGTCCACGTGTAAGTAGTATTTCCATCAGTATTAGGAGTTGTAAATTCTATTATCGTTGATATTTCATTATTACATAATACAATATTATCTACATTATCCATCTCTGGGGAAGGATTAACTATTATAGTAAATGTCTCTGAATTACCATCGCAAATAATTCCATTATTTTCATAGCTTGGAGTAACCGTTATTGTTGCACTAATTGTTGACTGAGTTGAATTTGTGACCTGGAAACTAGGTATTCCTCCTTCTCCAGAAGCAGCTAATCCAATAGCAACATTATTGTTCGTCCAATTAAAAGATGTCAAACCATCAGTATTTGCCGTAGTAAACGAATATACAGGTGTGAATTCACCATCACACAAGATTGTGTTATAGTTTGTAACATCATTAACCTGTGCTGAAGGATTTACTGTTATTGTAAATTGTTCTGAATTACCTGAACAAATTACTCCATTGTTAGTATAAGTTGGAGTCACTGTGATAGTAGCTGATTGAGCACTGGTTGATGTATTAACTACAGAGAATGAGCCGATATCACCTGTGCCTGCAGAAGCAAGACCTATAGATGTATTTGTATTAGTCCAATTATACTCTGTAACACCATCCGTATTAAGAGTTGTAAATTGAATTGGATCTGTTAATTCTGCGTCACACAAAATTTGATTATCAACAGGATTTACCTGAGCCCCCGGATTTACAGTTAGTATAAATGATTCTGATGGTCCGGTACACTCAACTCCATTGTTGGTGTAAGTTGGAGTAACTGTTATTATAGCATTTTGAGAATTCGCAGCATCATTTAAAACTTCAAAACTTGGAATATTTCCTATTCCACTATCGGCTAATCCGATTAATGGATTGGTGTTGGTCCATTCATATGTAGTTGTCCCATCAGTATTTGTAGTGCTAAATTCAATTGGGGCAGTTACTTCTCCTTCACATAAATCTTGATCATTTATGGCATTGACCTGTGCAGTTGGATTTACGGAAATTGTAAAAGTCTCAGCTGGGCCATCACAACTTACCCCATTATTTGTATAGGTAGGTGTAACTACAAATGTTGATATTTGAGATTCAGATGTATTATTTAAAACTACAAAACTACCAATATCGCCTGTACCACCTGCGATTGGCATTCCAATTGTAGTATTGTCATTTGTCCAATTATAAGTTGTAACTCCATCTGTATTCGTTGTTGTAAACTCTATTGCATCAGTAGATTCACCATTACATAATACCTGATCAACTACAGCGTCAACCTGTGCAGTTGGATTTACAATAATTGTAAAGGTCTCCGATGGACCATCACAACTAACTCCGTTATTTGTGTAGGTTGGTGTAACTACAATCGTAGAAATTAACTCATTATTGAATGAATTGGTTGCAGTAAAAGAAGGTATATTACCTGTGCCAGAGGAAGAAAGTCCAGTGGTAGTGTTATCATTTGTCCAGTTAAACACAGTTGTGCCATCTGTATTCGTTGTTGTAAACTCTATTGCATCAGTCGATTCACCCTCGCATAATATTTGACCTGAAATACTATTTACTTGAGCTGTAGGATTTACAGTTATTGTAAAGGTCTCCGATGGACCGTCACAACTAATTCCGTTATTTGTGTAAGTAGGTGTAACCACAATAGTAGATGTTTCAGAAACAGCACCTGCAGTTACAGCAAAACTAGCGATATCACCTGTTCCAGTTGCAGCTAAACCAATATTTGTGTTATCATTTGTCCAATTAAACACAGTTGTGCCATCTGTATTCGTTGTTGTAAACTCTATTGCATCAGTCAATTCACCATTACATAATACCTGATCAACTACAGCATCAACCTGTGCAGTTGGATTTACAGTAATTGTAAAGGTCTCCGATGGACCTGTATTACTTACACCTCCACTTTCAAATGTTGGTGTTACTGTAATATTTGCTATCTGTGTTGTATTTGAAGAGTTAGTAGCAGTAAAGCCTTGAATTGTTCCATTTCCAGATGATGCCAAAGAAATGAATGTATTATCATTTGCCCAAGAATAAGTTGTTACACCTCCAGTATTCTCAGTTGTAAATACAATCGGATTAATTATATCCTCATCACAAACAACTATATTATCAATAGGATCTATTTGAGCAGTTGGGTTAACAGTAATTATAAAGGTGTCTGTTGGGCCAGAATTACTGTTTCCTCCATTTTCAAAAGTTGGTGTAACCACTACAGTAGTTGTTATGGGACTAGTTCCTGTATTTACAGCAGTAAAGCCAATATCACTTGATCCAGTATTTGTTAAACCTGTAGTTGGATCTGTATTGGTCCATGTATATGTTGAAGTTCCACCTGTGTTAATTGTTGAGAAAGGTATATCAATATCATCACCATCACTAACAACCATGTCTACTGTTGGATTTACTTGTGCTGTCGGATTAACTGTTATTTCAAACGGAGTTGCTGGACCAGTACAACTTACACCTCCATTTTCAAATGTTGGTGTTACAGTGATTGTAGCAATAACAGGGTTAGTACCAGTGTTAATTGCTGTAAAGGCAGGAATGTTTCCAGTACCTGAGGCAGCTAAACCAATTGATGTCAAATCATTCGTCCAACTAAATGTTGTTGTTCCGTTTATATTTGCAGTTGAGAACTCTACTAGGGTTGTGTCAAACCCATTTGAAACTATTTGATTACCAACAGAGTTTACTTGACCTGTTGGATTAACAGTTATTTCAAATGTTATAGGATCACCAACATTAGTATCTCCTCCATTTTCAAAACTAGGTGTTACCACTATTGTTCCAGATATTGGAGCATCAGTGGTGTTTGTAGCAGTAATATCTATATTTCCTGATCCTGAATTTGAAAGACCAATATCAGAATTATCATTAGTCCATGTATATGTCATTGCACCACCTGTTATGTTAGTGGTAAACTCAATTGAAAGATTTTCTTCATTACAAACTACCTGGTCATTTACAGGATTTACCTGTGCCAGCGGATTGACAGTGACTACATAATCAGTCGGTAATCCCTCACAGTCAAACCCTACATCACCAGTAGCGATTGCAGTGTAAGTTACTGTTAACGGTTCAGTAGTTGTATTAAATAGTGTTTCAGCAGGAATTGTATCAGTACCTGATATTGTTGTAAGACCTGTAATACCATCTTCAGCTGCTGCAGTCCATGTGAATGTAACTCCATCTGTCGGACTTGACAAAGTAACTGGAACAGTTGTATCTCCACTTGTGATAAACTGATTCTCTTCAGAGAATTCTACTTGCGGTGACGGATTAACCGTTATTGAGAATGTTTCAGATTCACCCTCACAACTAACATCATTATATGTATATACTGAGGTCACAGTTATATTAGCTGTGATTTGAGCTGTTGTTGAGTTTGTTGCGGTAAAACTAGGAATATTTCCAGTTCCAGATGCAGCTAATCCAATGTCAGTATTATCGTTAGTCCATGTGTAAGAAATTTCACCCGATTCTTGAACTACGTCATCGGCAATTTTTAACAATCTGACAGAGTATGCAACATGCTCCTGATTAGATCCTGGGAATTCAATTTGTATAGAATTATTTACAAAATTCATAGCATAGAAAAACAAATCAGAAGTCCAAAAAATTGAATTATCGCCAATATTTTGAAATATAGCATCTCCATTGTCTCTTCTATTTCCTGCTGGAAGTGCGTTAAATTCACTTAAATTATCTCCATTACCTGGGTTGCCGTTAAAACTATTCCAAAGATTTGTAGATTTCAGAGATAATCCAGCTTGAGAATTTCCGCCAAATTCGTTTATAAGATCATCCCAATCATCGTTGTCTGGCATTTGATATCCCTCTGGAGCAAGGGTTTTGTTTACAGTAGACTCATCATTATCATGTTTTCCTATAATTGCATATCTGTTATATAGTTTTCCGTAAATCTGTCCTAGATCTGTACTATTTTCATAAAAACACCAAGCACCGGTATTTAAACTTAACCACTCCTGAGGATCTTGTACTTGAGGTATTATAGTTCCGTCACTGTATGTTTCTGTTTCAAGGTTTTTAACAAGCCACTTATTATCATTTACAATTATATATTCATCATTTGTTGATTCTTCAACAGTTGTGCTAAACTCTACGGCCAGTGTATCATCACCATTACAAAGAACCTGATCCACAATTGCATCAACACCAACAGTTGGATTTACCGTAATAACTACTTCAAAAGAAGCTCCTTTACAACCATTAAATTCTGGCTGTACTGTATAAGTTATGGTTGCAGGATAATCAGTTGAATTAGCTAGTGTTTGACTGATTGATGCTTGAGATGCTCCCTCTAAGCCACCTGTCACTGCACCAGCTGGATTACTTACTGGTGCTGACCAGCTATAAGTAGTTCCCAATGGAACTATCTCAGTAGGAGAGTTATCAGTTGGTTGAATGTTAAATATTTCGCCATCACAAATTGTTTCATCTTTATCCGCAATAACAGGAACTGGCTGAACCGTTAGAGTATATTCAAAAGGTGTTCCAGCACAACCATCAGCAACTGGGGTTATGGTATATACCAAATCCTGAGCTGTATTAGTCGTATTTGTTATTGTCTGAGAAGGGATATAAGCAGTTGTGCCACTTTCAACATATCCTGTTAAGTTTTCATTTTCTGTTGCTACCCAAGAGTATGTAGTACCGACAGACCCATAGGTTACGGATAGAAATTGCCATTCATTAATTTCTGGAAATGCCCCGGATAAATTCGCTCCCCCACCACCATCTGTTGTTGAATAATATAAATATAAACCACCATTTGAATTAGTATTATTAGCAAAAACAAACTGATAATTTTCTCCTTCCCACTTATTAACATAATGATTATATCCTGTATTACCTAGTGAATTTAATTTAACCCACATAGCTATTGTTATTGAGGTTGGATTTAGGGATTCTGAATTTGGAATCTCAATATAGGTACCTGTAGGAGTAGAGGCAAAAGAATTTAAATTAGCTGTAGATAAGTAATTTGGGGTGTCATTACTAAGTTGAATACTTGAACCTCCAATAAATGCCCCCTGATTATTAAATGATGAAATATCATTAATAGTAGTTCCATTATCGTTTTCAAAATTCCAATAACCAACTAAATTTTGCTCATCCCCAATTGGAGGATTTTGCATTAATTCTTGGATTTCAGTTTGACTTAAACTTCTATTCCATATCTGCACATCATCAATTAAACCATCAACACTTTCTGTACCACTAACATTTGGTGTGCCTCCTATTCGAACCGGGGAAGATGAAATAAAAGGTATATTGTTATTATCAAATTCATTTACAATTTCTCCGTTAATATAGAACGTCCCACTTGTAGTAGCTACATCTGAAGTTAAATCAAACTGAAGTGAAGCATCTGCAGAACAAACGTCTTGAGAAGTAACCGTATTTGTAATTGTCGGGGTTTGACTCAATGTAATTACAACAGTATCAGATGATGGTGTGTCACAATTCGACCCAACGGTAACCGTAATGTTATATGTTCCAAAAGAGTTTAGTTGTATAGTTGGTAATTCATCAGAATTTGTTGTTCCATTTACAAATGCGTAATCAGAATTAGTAACTCCGGAACCAGATACTGTCCAAACATAATCTGTTGGAGCAGAATATCCTGTAGAGTAAGTTGGTGTAATTTGATTAGCAAAATCAACTAATAATGTGTTAGTTGAACAGTATGTTTGAGATGCAATTGGGAAAGAAACCGTTGGATTCCCAAGAACATCGAATGTTTCTGAATGTGTGTCAGAACCACACTCTGTAGTAACAGTCAAATCAACAGTGTAGGTTCCAACTTCAGTAAATGTGATTAACGGATTTTGACTATTCAATGTTGTTGGATTACCATCATTATCATTTCCAAGTGTATATCCAGTGTTAGGTGAAACTGTCCAAACATATGTAGGTGTTTCATTTGGTAATGTAGGATCACAGGTGGCTTGAATTATATTTGATGCATCAGTAAGAGTAATTTGTTCATTTTGACATATGTCCCCGATATCGTTAAAATCTGCATCAGGAATGTCTTCCACATTTACAGTATCAGTATAAACAGATTCAGCCAAACATGCAGCTGGATTTACAGCAATTAATTTTATTTCCCAACATCCAACCTCATCAACTTGTGAAGCAGGAATCAATAAGTCATCACCAACTACCCATGATGGGTTTAATAATGAAACAGGTAAAAAATCGGAAAAACTTGGTTTTTTAACCTGCCAATCATAGTTAACTTCACCTGCGCATGCCCCAGAACTGGTAGGATATGAACCAGGAATTGTGGTGTTTATTGCCTCAATATTCTCGTTGATACATTGCTCAGGGTTTAAGTTGAATTGAGCTTGTGGGGACTCAGCTGTGGCAATTTCTTTTGATGCACCTAAACCGTTTTGAACATAAGTTCCACACTGAGGATCATTTGCTGTATTAACCAATCCTTTATTATATAATTTTTTTGAAACTATGAAACTACTGCTACCGTTGGCACTACATGAGGGCTGATCAAAAACATGAGTTATTGGATCAACTGGGTCTGAATATAGTTCTAATAGTTCTGCTTGTGTATAAACCAATGGGGTTGAACCATCACCGAAGTCAATTACATAATAAGAACCCATGTAGTTACTTCCAATACCTAGATTTGAAATATCTACTGAAAAGGTTACTTCCTCACCGACACAAACTGTCTCGGATGATGCATTTCCGAAAATTGTTGCACTAGTATGAAATAGAAATGTGTAAGCAAAAACACTTACACTTCCTGACGCATCGGTTTCGGTTACCTCAATATTGTAAGTTCCAACAGGTAAATCTGCTGGTATTTGATATATACTTCCAGAAATTGCTGAAACAGCGGTTGAGGTTCCATTTTCAATATCAATTAATCTTACAGAAATAGTATTATTTGAATCAGTTGGAGTTACTGTAAAAAACTGATAACTCGAAGGCATACTACCAGAAAGTGAATTGTAATTTTGATTCATAGACCCAATATATGGATTGATGATATTAGCATCTTCATTCAAACATTGTGTAAAGTTTGAGTTTGAATCCATATTTGTTGTCACACTTGGTACATCAGATATACCCAAAGAGCATTCACCCACAGAAAAAGTTGATGTTGAAGCACTTGTTATGGCAGGTTGAGTAGATCTAACTCGGAGTAAATAATCTCCAGGTGCTAGATCAGCGGGAAGCGAGCCGTTAATTAATGGGGTATAAAAATCATATACCGTATTAAGGACTGTAGGATTTGCCCAATCACCACCCGGACCTGAAATCTCAAGAATAAATGAGTTATTTGCCGAGTCTTGTAAATTTCCAGCGTTTTCAAAAGTGAATATTCCAGACGGATTGATATGAACCGAAACACCACTTCCAGGGCAATAGTCTGTTGAACTATTAAAATTTACTAAATCAATAGTTTGTGCAAAAGAAAGTACACAAAAAAACATGAATAATATGGTTAGTCTTATTCTCTGCATTATTAATAGTTAGCCTGTAAAGATAGGATTTTTTTTAGATAAGGCTGTCTAGAGCACTTGCGTAGTCGTTTTTGGATGAAACTCCAACTTTTCTGTCTACTAATTCTCCACCTTTAAAAATTAAGACTGTTGGAATATTTCTAACCCCATATTGTGCTGCATATTGTTGGTTAGAATCAATATCGACTTTACCAATAACTGCTTTACCTTCATATTCGTTGCTTAGTTCGTCAATAATCGGACCTACCATTCTACAGGGTCCACACCAAGCTGCCCAAAAGTCAACCATAACTGGTTTATCACTCTTTAATACTGTTTCCTCAAAATTATTATCGGTTATTTCTAGTGCCATTTTTATATTTTTAAAATTCAAAAATAAGTAATTTCTCTAATTTAATTTGTAAAAAATATTATTTCCTTCTAGTTCATTCAAAAGTTTTGGAGAAATATTAACTTTTTGTTTTTCACTATCCATTTCTACCATAATCTTCTCCTGCTCATCATAAATGACAAAGCTCAGGTTATGAGAACCATCATGTTGTCCCAATAATGATTTGATCGATTCAATTTTATCACCCTTTACATCATCCAACTTAAGCTGGATAGAAATCTTTTTAGCAAAGGATTTAATAACATCCTGCAAAAGCTTAAAATTATTATACTGAATTCTTGGCTCTCCCCTTTGCCCAGTTTCCTTGTTTAACCAACCATCAACAATTTTCGTTTTGATGTGAAGAAAATTATTGAGGGTTAAAAAGTGCTTAAATCTCAAATACTCTTCTCCAAATATTCTAAAATTGTAAGAATCAACATAATCTTCTAATACAAAAAATGCCCACCCTTTTCCTTGCCGACTAACACGATGCTCAACCTCCGTAATGACTCCGGCAACAGTAATTTCCTTATTAACAAAATCTTTTGGTGACTTAAATACACTGACATCCCCGTTGCAGAAGGATTCCATTTCAACTTTAAAGTCATCAAGTGGATGTCCTGAAATATATATACCTATAACCTCTTTTTCCTTGGCCAGTTTTTCTATTGTTGGCCATGGTTCAACATCAGGAATTTTCGGATTTGAAACCTGAAAATCATTGGTCCCAGCAAATAAGCTAACCTGAGATGAATTTTTATTTTCTTGAAACTTATTTCCATGTCTCAGTATTTTTTCAATAAACGTTATTCCGTCACCAGTATCGTGAAAATACTGTGCTCTATTAATTTTAAATGAATCAAAGGCTCCTGCTGAAGCCAAACTATCAAAAGCTTTTTTATTTGCGGCTCTTAAATCAACTCTTTGAGACAAGTCAAATATTGACTCGTAAGGTCCACTGCTCTTTCTTTCGCCTACTATTGCCTTGACAGCAGATGCGCCTACACCTTTGATGGCACCCATCCCAAATCGAATAGCATTGTCTTTATTTACAGAAAACTTAAAATATGACTCATTTAAATCAGGACCTAAAACATCTAGTTTCATTCTTTTACATTCTCCCATAAAAAATGTTATATTTTTTATATCCTTCATATTATTAGATAAAACTGAAGCCATATATTCAGCAGGATAATTTGCTTTTAAAAATGCAGTTTGATATGCAATCCATGCGTAGCAGGTTGAATGTGATTTATTAAAAGCATAACTCGCAAAAGCTTCCCAATCTTTCCATATTTTTTCTACTTTTTCAATCCTAAAACCTTTTTTTTCTGAATTTTTTAAGAATTTGGGCTTCATTTTATCTAGTACATCTTTTTGTTTTTTACCCATAGCTTTTCTTAAAATATCTGCTTCACCTCTAGAAAAATCTCCAATTTTTTGCGACAATAACATTACCTGCTCTTGGTACACAGTAATTCCGTATGTATCTTTTAGATATTCTTCCATTTCAGGCAAATCATAGACAATTTTTTCATCACCATGTTTACGTCTAATAAAACTAGGAATATATTCCATCGGACCAGGTCTATACAGGGCATTCATTGCAATTAAATCATCAAAGACCGTTGGCTTCAAATCTTTTAAGTGCTTCTGCATACCTGGTGATTCATATTGAAAAATACCCACAGTTTCACCCTTTTGAAACAACTCAAAAGTTTTTTGATCATCAATTGGAAAGTTATCCGGGTCTAAATCAATTCCGTATTTTGCTTTTATAATTTTTACAGTATCCTTTATTAGTGTCAAAGTTTTAAGCCCTAAAAAATCCATTTTTAATAAGCCTGCTTGTTCTACAACTGCATTATCAAATTGAGTTACATATAGGTCTGAGTCTTTAGCAGTTGCAATGGGTACAAAATTTGTTATATCGTCAGGTGTTATAATCACACCACAAGCATGAATTCCAGTATTTCTTAACGACCCCTCCAACATTCGAGCCTGTTTTATTGTTTCTGATTCCAAATTATCAGATTGTGAAATACTTAATAACTGATTGATTTTATCTAAATCATCTGCTCTAAATTTATTTCTCAAATCTTTGTGATTGGTGTCAAAGATTGAACTCAGTTTAGCCATATTTGGAACCAGTTTAGCTATTCTGTCAGCATCCCCCAAAGGTAAATCTAGTACTCTAGCTGTATCTCTTATTGATGACTTGGCAGCCATGGTACCATAAGTTATAATCTGTGCTACCTGATTAGCTCCATACTTTTCAATAACGTAACTTATAACTTTATTTCTTCCAACATCGTCAAAATCAATGTCAATATCGGGCATACTTATTCTTTCAGGATTCAAAAATCTCTCAAATAGTAAATCATACTTTATAGGGTCAATATTAGTAATCCAAAGACAGTAAGCTACAACAGAACCAGCAGCAGATCCCCTTCCAGGTCCAACAGACACATTCATTTCTCTTGCTTTTCTTATAAAATCTTCTACAATTAAAAAATAACCTGGGTATCCAGTATTTTTGATTGTTTCCAATTCAAATTCAATCCTATCTTTAAGGGAATTGTCTAGTTTTCCGTATCTCTTTTCAGCACCTAAATAAGTAATGTGTCTTAAATAATTGTTTTCTCCCCTTTTGCCACCGTCTTTTTGATCTTTACTATCAATGAATTCATCAGGTATTTCAAATTTGGGAAGAAGAACTTCGTTGTTCAGGTCAAAAGATTCAACTTTAGAAACAATTTCTATGGTATTGGATATCGCTGAAGGAATATCAGCAAAAATTTTCTTCATTTCGTCAGCTGACTTAAAATAATATTCATTGTTTGGCAAACCATATCTAAATCCTCTACCCCTACCTTTGGGGGTAGATAATTTTTCGCCGTCTTTTACACATAAAAGAATGTCATGTGCGTCTGCACTATCATCATTAATATAAAATGTATTATTAGTAGCAACAACCTTAATATTATGCTTTTTTGAAAATTCCATTAAAACCATATTGACTGTATCTTCGTCTTCTTGACCGTGTCTATTTAATTCAATGTAGAAGTCATCGTTAAAATTATTTTTCCACCAAACTAAAGAATCTTCAGCTTCCTTTTTGCCTGTTGTTAATATCTTATTTGAAATTTCACCATATAAGTTTCCTGAAAGAACAATTAGATCTTCCTTGTAATCTAAAATTAAATTTTTATCTACCCTAGGTACATAGTAAAAACCCTCTGTATAGGCAAGTGATGAAAGGTTTGAAAGATTATTGTAACCCTTTTTGTTTTTTGCAAGAAAAACCATTTGATAACCATTATCTCGGTAGTTTTTGTTCTTATGATCTTCGCAGACATTTAAAACACAACCAACAATTGGCTTGATTAAATTTTTCTTTTCTTCATTATTATCATTGAACTCCTTGATTACTTTATTTTTCTTTTTAACGGCGTCAACAAACCGAAACGCTCCCATCATATTACCTAAATCCGTAATGGCTACAGCCTTCATATTCATATTACTTGTTGCTTCAACTAGATCATTAACCCTAATAGTTGATTGAAGAATAGAAAATTGACTATGATTGTGAAGATGGACAAAATCCAGTTCAGATAGATCATTTTCTTCAAAATCTTTTGAAATTGTAGTTTTTGAAACATCTATGTCAGCTGCAATTTCATTTTTAATTTTATCTGATTTTTTCTTAAGGTTTACGTGTTTAATTCCGGCTTTCTCAATTTTTGACGGATTGTTTTGTTCAAATCTCGTAAAGTAATCTTCATCTGCTTGTAATTGCTCTTTTTTGAAATTTTTTATTCTTATCAGTTCTAAGAAGCATCTTGAGGTGGCTTCGACATCAGCAGATGCGTTATGGGCCTCTTGAAACGGTGCTTGAAATAAGAATTTATGTAATTCTGTCAAGGTTGGAAGTTTAAATTTCCCTCCTCTTCCTCCCGGAAGCTTACATAAATCTGCTGTTAATTCCGTACATGTATCGAGAATATCGACTAATTCAATATTTGATGTTATATTATTTCTGTAAAACTCACACCCAATAACATTTAAATCAAAGTTTACATTATGCCCTATTACAAATTTTGATTTCGAAATCGATTTATTGAATTCATTTAAAACTTTTTGCAAATCATCTCCCTCTTTTTCTGCAAGTTGAGTGGAAATACCATGAATTTTTTCTGACTCATAGGGAATGTCAAAATCTACAGGCTTTATTATGTAACTTTTATTTTCAAGTAAATTACCTATTTCATCATGAACTTGCCAGGCAATTTGAATACATCTTGGCCAATTATCAGTGTCTGAAATTGGAGCTCTCCAATTTTTTGGTAAACCGGTTGTTTCGGTATCAAAAATTAAATACATCTAGTTAATAAAGTTTAGTCCTGATTTCCAGAATTGATTGGTATTTTATAGAAAACTCCTTCGGAAACATTTATCGTGTATTCCCCGGTACCATTATAGGCGTCAAAATGAAAATTTCCACTAATGGTATTATTTGTATTATCTATCTCTGTAATGTCCAAAAAACCGTCACTCAAAAAAGCAACACTTCCAATTCCATCATTTTGGGTGGAGTATTGTAATGTGTCTTGGAATACAGCAAAATTATCAGTCCAACTGTACAAATTATATTGGCTTGGCTCAGGAGAGTTAATTACCATTGAAATCGCACCAAATTGATTATTTCCAGAGATTGAGAGTTGATTGTTTTGAATGGTAGCGCTATAATTTTCAGCTACCCAATCGGAGTTGCCGTTTACCCTGGCTTCAAAAGCAGGAATTTTATTTGAAATTTCATCTTCACAACCAAACATGAAAGAAATAGATAAAATGAGTAGGATTTTTTTCATTTTTAAAGAATCAATAAAGGTAAATGTAATATAAAATTTTTAAAGAATTAGTTATGAATTAGAAATTTATACTATATTTGCCGACTCATTAATAAACTTGGTCGAGGACCTTAAAATTTAATAATTATGTCAGTAAAAATAAGACTTCAAAGACACGGTAAAAAAGGAAAACCTTTTTACTGGATAGTAGCAGCAGATTCACGTTCAAAAAGAGATGGTAAATATCTTGAAAAATTAGGTGTATACAATCCAAACACTAACCCTGCGACAATAGATATCGATATTGATGGTTCGGTTAAATGGCTTCAGAATGGTGCACAACCAACTACAACAGCAAGGAATATTCTTTCATATAAAGGTGTGATGTTAAAATACCATTTAATGGGTGGCGTTGCAAAAGGTGCTTTTGATGAAGAGGAAGCCGAAAAAAGATTCAACGCTTGGTTAGAAGAAAAGGCAAAAAGAATTGAAAAGAAAAAAGATGGTCTTAAAAAGGCAAAAGAGGATCAAAAAGCAAAAGCATTAGAGAACGAAAAACTAGCAAACGAAGCTAGAATCAAAGCTAAAGAAGAAGCTTTAGCTGCTCCAGCAGAAGAAGCTCCAGCAGAAGAAGCTCCAGCAGAAGAAGCTCCAGCAGAAGAAGCTCCAGCAGAAGAGGCTCCAGCAGAAGAGGCTCCAGCAGAAGAGGCTCCAGCAGAAGAGGCTCCAGCAGAAGAAGCTCCAGCAGAAGAAGCTCCAGCAGAAGAAGCTCCAGCAGAAGAAGCTCCAGCAGAAGAAGCTCCAGCAGAAG
>Ga0209503_10000562_pt1 | contig 21872 bp, 27 predicted proteins | sample SouAtlMetagenome_2_FD_187448 | JGI IMG/M metagenome (GOLD analysis project Ga0209503, IMG submission 187448) | Marine eukaryotic phytoplankton communities from Atlantic Ocean - South Atlantic ANT15 Metagenome (SPAdes) (version 2) | ecosystem: Environmental > Aquatic > Marine > Oceanic | place... | reverse complement strand
CTGATCAAGCCCAATCAGGAACTGCGCCTGAAGAGCCTGACCGAGAACAACGAAACCCTGGAAGCGATTTACCAGTTCCGTCTGCGCCTGCAGGATATCTGGACACAGACCAGCCGCAGCTCATCGGAAATGGTGGACGCATTGGAGAAGTGGTGCCACGACGCCCGCGAATCCGGCATCCATGCACTACAGGAATTCGCCGATCGGCTGCCCCACTACCGGCACGCTACTGCCTGAACCGAAAACGGCCGCTAATGCGGCCGTTTTTTGGTCTGCGAGAAGTCTTCCGCCTGAACCGGGAAAAAGAGGCACCAGCACAAGGCTGGTTAATTTTCTGCTGCCATCACGACAACATTCTCAAGCACTTGCGTACTGTTTTGGCTGGCACCTGTGACCGTTATAGTTACGCCGCCAAGACCAATACCTAACGCTTCAAGTAAAGGGTTAATAAGAGAACCAGCAAGGGCCTCCACCACCGTCGAGAGCAAGTCTTCTATCAAATTGGTCAAAAAAGTTAGGTCCAAAGGCAGGATTCCGAGAACATTCAAATCCCTTAACTGGATATCCAGATCCAGCCCTGTCACCCCATCCCCGGAATCATTAAATGTCTGCTGGCTACAACCGAGATCACTACAATAGAGCGGGTAATCTTCCGCAATAATAACGCCGCTATCACTGACTCCGGGCACATCTCCGTCAATATAGACATTGGCACTCAATACTTGAAGGCCTAGCAAACCCAGCACTTGCAAACTTCCCTGATCAGGCACAATTTCTCCTGAATCAGAATCCAAGGAGCCAGTACCCAATCTCGCCACGCTGCGATTAATATTCACGCCAATTTCGATATCGTTATTTGATCCGCTTGCACAATCCGCCGATACAAACTCAATCTCTGCACCCCCGGCATTAACCGCCAACGGCAGATCAACGGTTGCCAGGTTCAGCAGCGCCCCCAAGCCCAGCAGTTGCACATCTGCATCAATTAGGAGACTTATATCCGGCGCATAAAATTTCGTCACCCACTCGCCATTCTCATCTTGACGAACCGGCCCAATTTTAATTCTGGGCGCTTCTCCAACATTCAACTCTACGCTGGTTTGTACATTCGCCACCGGACTAAGGTCCAAATCGATATTCAGCGGCACTTCCAAAAAGGCCCCCAGAGTGCCCTGCTGTGTTTCAGCGACATTGAGAACAAGACTGATCAGCATGTCATAGAGGGGGAACTCACTATTGGTGGGCACCTGGGTCCCCTCCACCACCTCCAACACTTCACTGACCTGAACCGTACTAAGCCCAGCTGCGCCAAGGAGATCATCCAGCGCTTGTCCCGCGGGGCTCGCTGCCCCTGCCACATCCCTGAGAGCCGAAGCCAGCACAACGCCATCCAAGCTCAAAAGTTCAGCCACATCGGCAACCCCAACTTCCGTAAGCAGGTCACCCAGTTTAATCGTCGTATTACGCAGACTGTCCACGCTGGTTGGATCCAGCGTATAGGTATCATCTCCCAGGACCGCACCAAGCAATGAACCAACAATCCCTGAATCAACCGTAGCCGTGCTTCCCGCAGCGCTCATTGTCGCGACAACCTGCTTTCGAGCGGCCGCATTCACCGACATTTCCAGCGTGCCAAAGGTGGACTCGGGCAATAACAAAGAAATGGGTTCGCTACGGGTATAGGTAACCAGCACAGCATTACTTTCTTCAACGCGATTCACCGGCCGAAACGAAAGAACATCGCTGCCGTCCGCATCTTCAACCAGCCCGACCTGAACTTGCAGCGCGCCGTCCTCTGCATTAAAACCCTGAGCCTGCGCAGCAGCCAGGGCCCGAGACTGAATCACGGCCGTACTGACAAACTGACCACCGCAACTTTGCGCCTCTGCCGCCCCTGCCTGGGCTGCCACATTCACTTGCGCCTGCATTTCGCCGCGCAGCATGTACAGGCGCGCACCATCCAGTGCCATCACCGACAGGATGACGACAATCAACAACAGCAGCGGTGTAATCACCGTCAGGGCGCCCTGCTGGCGCCGGCGATTACTCGTCGCGGGTCTGTTCACCGAAGGTGTCCGGTATGGCCGTGCGGAAGGAATCCGCCAGGCGACGCTGGGTATCCACATAGATGGGCGCCGAGAGCTCACTTTTTGCTGCCGGACGAGAATCCCGCTGCTGGTTTAGCAACCAGTCGGTGACTGTTTCCGGAACATTGTTTACCACTTGATCGGATACACCGAAGCTATAATTCTGCTCGGGCTCGGCCGCCACGGCCAGGCCCGGCAGAAGAAGCACAAGAAGCCATTTATTCATGGTGCGACCCTCCCAAACTGTTGACTGAGTTTCTCCGCATAGGCCATTTCGTCCTCGGAAAAACCGTATTGAGATTGCAATTCCTGAATGCCTTTTTCGTTATTGCTCATCAGGTACGCCACCGCCAGGTTCTGGCGAACCGGGCCCTGGCCATTGGCCAACTCCAGAGCGGTACGCAATTCAAATGCCGCATCCTCGTAACGACCGACCAACAACAAGGCATAACCGTAATCGTTGCGTACCTGTGAAGTGGCCGGTGCCATATCACGGGCTTTTTCCAGATGTGAAATTGCCGACATGACCTCATGGCGCTTCAGCAACACCATCCCCAAGCCATGTTCGCTGCGGCCATCACCGCAACGGTTGGCCATGGCCCGATACACCTCTTCCGATTCTTCCAGTTTGCCGGACGCCGCCAGTAACTGCCCGTAGCGCAACCAGTGATCGATAGCGTTCATCGGATCATTCTCCAATTGCGCCAGAGCCGCATAGTTGCGCCCCTTGGCCATCAGGGTATCGACCATTTCCAGATCCACTCTTTGCTCTGGCTGCAGCGCGTCCTTGCAGACAATGCCAGACACATCCACGGTACCGCTCGCCTGTGCAGGCGCGCTTTGGTGGGCGCAGCCCGCCAGCACTGTCAGCAGCGCCCCAGCGCACAGACCTCCCCAATTACTGCCACGCATGTCCCTGCTCCCTTTCATCGTGTCAACGCCTCGGCAATGGACACCACCGCCGGGCCACCAATCAGAATAAATAACGCCGGCAACATGAATGCCATCATGATCACCGTCATTTTCGCCCCGATCCGGTTGGTTTCTTCCCGAATCCGGTTGCGCTCCACGTTCTGTGCTTCGTCAATAATCTGGTCCAGGCTGTGCGATACACCAGCCCCTAACTGACTGCTCTGTTTCATCAGCACCACATAACTGCGCAGCACCGGGATCCGTTTATTTTCACCCAACTCATCCAACGCCTGGGTGCGCTCCGCGCCGGATTTCATCAACCGGTTGAATCGGTCAATGCGCGCAATCAGGATTGGCAACAACGGCCGGCCCTGCACACCAATAATGCGTAGCACACGCTCCAGCGACAGCCCCGCCTCCATCAACATCCGCGTCATATGACACAGCTCCACGGCTTCCAGATTCTGGCGCATTTCCGCCTGCGCGCCCATGCCGCGAATGGTTCTGCGTGGCACGATAAACCCTGCTGCAGAAATCAGCAGACCACCCAGAGCGCCAAAAAAAAGAAACCCGATGGCAGCCACGAACACGGGCAGCAACCAGCAGGACAACAAGTAGATAACCTGAGACTGCTCGCGGCTTTTCCCCATGCCTTTCAGCGCAAGGCGGATGTCTTCGTAATCACTGGCAGCCAGCGACGATTCCGTCAGCGCTCCGGATAAACGCCATAACCAGAAACCGCTCCCTTCGCTCTCCACACGGGTGCCCGCTGTGTCGTGCAAGCGGGCCTGCACCCTCGCTCGCATTTCCCATTCCCGGGCCTTGAACAACAACAGCCACAGGGCCACCAGCACCAGGGCGACGGCCAGAACCAGAAACAGATCACTCACGCCCCACCCCCTGCACCATGCGCCAGATAATCACCACACCAATGCCCTGCAGTACGCCGGCGATAATCAACATGGTGTGCCCGGTGTCCGTACGCAAAAGCACATCGGCATACTTTTCGTTAATCAGCATCATGTACACCGCCATCCCCAGTAGAACCAGAAACAGATCACTCACGCCCCACCCCCTGCACCATGCGCCAGATAATCACCACACCAATGCCCTGCAGTACGCCGGCGATAATCAACATGGTGTGCCCGGTGTCCGTACGCAAAAGCACCTCGGCATACTTTTCGTTAATCAGCATCATGTACACCGCCATCCCCAGTGGCAGCAGCGTAAAGGCCCCCGCGGTAAACCGGGTTTCTGCGGTGGACGCCAGAAACTCACGGCGCAACTCCTGCTGCGAACGCAGGGAGTTGGCTACCTGCTGCAAGACCGGCCGGATGGAAGAGCCGAAGCGGGCAGAGGTGCGCAGGGCAATGGATACCAGCACCAGTGATGGCACTCGATAAAGCCGCGCAAAATCATCGAACAGGCTGGTGTAATCACGCCCGGATTCCACTGCACTGCGCAGCCGGAATGTCAGCGGTTGAAACACCGGTGGTGCATCGCGGAACGACTCCAGCAGCGACGCTTCCAGAGAGCGGCCCGCCCCCATGTAGCGCAGGGTCGAATCCATAATGCCCGGCAGGGATTCAAAAATGGCACGGCGCTGCTGTTGAAACCGGAAACGCCAGTACAGCCACAGGCTGGCCATAATGAACAGGGCCACCACGGCGGTCGCAATAAAACCAGACGACGCCAGCACCAGCGCCAGCATGATAAAGATGACAATGCCCATCAGCGTCAACTGGGTACGCGACAGGCGAATATCCGCGCGCAGCAACAGACGCTCCAACGGCCCGCTGACCACCCCATGATAAAGATGACAATGCCCATCAGCGTCAACTGGGTACGCGACAGGCGAATATCCGCGCGCAGCAACAGACGCTCCAACGGCCCGCTGACCACCCGTGTCTGCCCCAGTTCCTGGCCCAGTTCGGTGCGTTGCTGTAACCGCTGGCGCACCCGGTCGCTGACCAGGCTGCGCTGCCGGTAACGGAACCAGAGCAGCTGCAACAGCACCGTCAGCACGGCAATGATGCCGAGCACCTGTGCCATGCCGAGCAGCTCAACCGCGCTCATCATTACTCCGGTACAGGTAGTCCATGTGATAAAGGTCATCGCTGGTGGGCGTCAACGCCACCACTTCACTCACCCGGCGACGACCATCCGAAGTGCGCTCCAGCTGGATAATGATATCCAGAGCCGAACCGATCAGTCGCCCAATGGCGGTTTCGCTGGCGTCATAGCCACTCACCGCCAGCAACGTCTCAATACGCACCAGCGCATCGCGGGAACTGTTGGCGTGGATGGTACTCATGGAGCCTTCATGGCCGGTATTCATGGCCTGCAGTAATTCAATCACTTCATTGGAACGCACTTCACCGAGAATCACCCGGTCCGGGCGCATCCGCAGGGCATTGATTACCAGTTCACGGGCACTGATCCGGCCCTTTCCCTCAGTGTTTGCCGGGCGCGTTTCCAGCCGCACCACGTGGGGGTGATTCAGTACCAGCTCCGCCGAATCCTCGATGGTGAGAATGCGTTCCGGGCGGGGAATGTACTGGCTGATCAGGTTCAGCATGGTGGTCTTACCGGTACCGGTACCACCGCTGACAATAATATTGCGGCGCGACTCCACCGCCTTGATCATGATGTCCAGACAGGCCTCAGTCAGCGAGCCGGAATCGATCAGTTCCTGAGCGCTCAGATGGTTACGCGTGAACTTACGGATACTGATGCTGGGGCCATCCAGCGCCAGCGGCGGGATAATGGCGTTCACCCGCGAGCCATCCGGCAGACGGGCATCCACCATGGGGCTGGATTCATCCAGCCGTCGACCCAGCGGCGCCAGCATGCGGCGAATCACTCTCACCACATGGTCGTCATCGATAAAACGCACCGATGCCTTTTGCAGCACCCCAGAGACTTCAATGAACACACTGTCAGGACCGTTCACCAGGATGTCATTGATACGCTCGTCCGCCAGCAACGGTTCCAACGGGCCAAAACCGGTGACTTCGTCCAGCGCATCGCGGGCAAGCTGGTTCAGATCCTGGGTGGAAAGCGGCACCCGGTTCAAGGCGATATACTGGCCCACGGTGGTACGGACAAAATCCGACAGCTGGTCGCTGCCGGCATTGCCGACCTCGATCCCTTCTTCGTCCAGGCGCTCTACGACCCACCGATGGGTGCGATCCTTGAGCTGCTGATATTCCGCATCGATCCGTCCGGCCACAACTGCTCCTGCTATCCGTTGCCTTGAGTGCTATTCAGGCCAGGCACCACGCTCATTGCGCAGGCCAGCTACCCATTACTGCGCACACGTTGCCACCAGCTGGAACTGGTCACATCGTCCTGCTGCATTTCCAGCTTGCCAACCAGCGCCTGCAAAGTCCGGCTATAACGGCACCGGGGCGACTGCTCCTGAATCGGCAACCCGCTATTCATGGCCAACAGCCGGTACCGCCAGTCCATTGGCAGGCCACCAAGCAACGGCACGCCGGCAGTGTCCGCCAGTTCGTCCAGACCCGGCGGCACATGGCTGTCCACGCCATCGACAATCAAATTCACCTCGCTCTCGCGGCCCAGATGGGAGCGCCAGTCGTTGCCCAGGCTGCGCACCGCATGGGCCTGATCCACCAATGGATGCATAGCCACCAGCAGGTGGCGGGCATGAATGCCCAGCGCACGTACCCAGTGACGGCTTTCCAGCGTCCCCACATTGATGACAATGCGATCGAACATCTGCATCAGGTGATTCAGGGCAATAAACAGGTCTGCGCTGCGATCCCCCTGCAAGTTGCCACTGTCCACGCCGCCAGCCAGTAACCGCAGCCCGGGCCGGTATTCTTCCAGCGCCGTGCCGATGAGGGTTTCATCCAGGGTTTCCGGGCTGGCCAGCAGGTTCTCCAGGTTGTACTCGTTATGCACATCCAGGTAAAAAATACCGCGCTCACCCGGCTGGGTATCAATGGCCAGGCAACGCTCGCCGGGAAACAGCCGGTTCAGCGCCAACGCCACGTTCTGGGTCAAAAATCGGGTATCCACCGTGGCACTCGCCGAGGCCACCAGGGTGAGATTATTGGTGCCGGAACGCACTTCGTCACCGTAATGCCCCACCCGCAATAACTGATGGCGGCGTAAGCGCTCCCGGACATCGCCGGCATCCGTACCCGCAACAAAACAATCCCGTGCACCGGCACGCATGGCCTGCAGCAACAATTCCTGATTGGCCCGGGCACAAACGGTGATCACCGTTACCCAGGGCCGGGCACTGGTCAGTGCGGTAATAATGGCCAGGGACTGGTCCATATCCGCTTCGGAAATCTCCACCATCACCACATGGGCGGTAGTCGCCTCCAGCAAACGCAGCACCCGGGTCAGGTCGGAACGGCTGACCTGCTCCAGCCGAAACGGTTCGTCGACGACCCGCTCCAGCCAGGCCTCAATACCATCGTCATCAACAACCGAAAGAACAATGTCGTGGTCACTCATAGCATCACCAGCTCAGTCCATGACGGATGGGTTGGGAGCCGCGACGGCTTTCGGTGGCCATATCCAGCCAGCCCATGCTGCTGGAGTGATAGCCTGCGCCCGGCAAGGTCACCGGCGGACTGGTGGCTTCCTGCGGCGTGACCAGATGCGGTGTCACCACCATCACCAATTCCTTGTCGTCCTTCTCGATCCTTGAGGAACGGAAGAAGGCGCCGAGCAACGGAATGTTACCGATACCCGGTAAACGGGAACTGCTGTTAATCGTATTGCGACTTACCAAGCCACTGATGATGAAAGTTTCCCCCGGCGCCAGGGACACAGTGGTTTCTGCTCGCCGCACCCGCAGGCCCGGCACTGCCACGCCCCCGGTTTCCACCCCGGCGGAAAAATCCAGTTCAGACACTTCGGGGGCCACCTTGAGAATAATTTGATTCTTGTCGATAACCGTGGGCGTCAGGCTCAGGCCGATACCGAATTCCTTGAATTCGATCTGCACGCCATCGGTGGTACTGCGGGTGGGCACCGGAAATTCGCCACCGGACAGGAAACTTGCGCTTTGCCCGGACAGGCTGGTCAATGACGGCTCCGCCAATGTATAGGCAAAACCACCGGCTTCCAGCGCATTGATAGCCAACACCGAGTTGGGCCCAAAACCAAACAAGTTGAAGCCTTCGGTGCTCAACGGGGTCGGTACCGCCCCTGGCACCTGAAAGCCGGAGCCGGGCGACGCAATACCGACCGCAGACTGGCCACCATTAAAGGTGTTGCTGTAACTCATGCCCAGTTGATTTAGTTCGGAACGGCTGACTTCCAGCACACGAATATCCGTTTGCACCTGGGTCCCGAACGGCAAGGCATCACCCAGGGTTGTCGCCACCACCACCGTGCTGCGCAGCGGCTTGCTGCTGTCGCGCAACCAGACCGACAGCACGGCTGACCCTTCCGCTTTCGCGGTCAGCAACAATTCCGCACTGCCGGTGACCGTCAGTGCCGCCACCCCCGGGTCCGAGGTCGCCACCTTGGACACCGCCGACGGGAACGTAAGCACTTTCTGGTCCCCCGGCGCCAGCCGCATGGAATCGGTCAGATCCTGGGCCTGTGCCACAGTGGTCATCAACCACAGTAACGTTGCCATTGCGGCCCAAACGGCCCCTTTCATCCCACCCTTAACGCACATAAGTGCTCCTTGAGTCCGATCCTTCATAGACTTCGACTCGCTGTCCCGGCGACTTGGCCTGCGGCGCAGGGGCGCGAGTGGTCGGGAACAGATCCTTGTAATAAACCGGTTTGCTCTTGCTATCCCGGGCGCTGGCCACCGCCTCTTTATCACCGTCCTTGTCATCACTGGCGACCACCGCCAGACGCACCGAGCCTTCTTCTGCGGCCAACAACAGCGGCGGCACTTTATCCCTTGGCACCGCCAGCACCACGGTGTTGTTACGGCGCTGGGCCTCACGGTCCTGCTCACTGCTCGCCGCAGCCATGGCGCCTTTTACCGCCAGCACCTGAATATTGCGCAGCAACACCAGCGCCGCCGGGTTATCCCGCTCGACCTTGCGAAACGCCACCACCACATCTACCAAATCACCGGGCTGCAACAAGCCACCCGCCATGACCACATCATCCACGGCAACGCCCACCGCACGGAACCCCGTGGGCAAGGCACCCGGAAGCGTGCCACCTGGTTCAAGATGATTACGGGAAAGCAGCTCACCCGGACGGGCAAACTGGCGAAGCTCCTTGCCCACCACCGTTTCATCAGCGGTCAGCACATTGGCAATTGGCGCTGGGGATGACACCACCGCCAGGGACTCTTCATCGAGTGTATCCCCAATATTCAGGCTTTGTGTCACTACCCAATAGCGATAGCTGGGCGCCTCCTGAGTGGACGATGTTGCATCCGTCCCCTCATCCTTCACCACCAACGCCGGCGTCGGGTCGCGACTTAATCCCACCAATGCCAAGATCAACGCCACCAGCGCCACTGCCAGCGCCGGCAACATGTACAGCAGTCTTGATCCCATGTTCTCTCCGGAACATCCCTGTCTGTTTCTGGTTCTTGTGGCGGGCACGCAGAATCAGAATGCTGCCCGCGCCTCCGCATCCAGCCGGTCCGGCAAGGGAGGAAACTCCCCCAACATACCGAAGCTCAGCGCCGGCACCACCGGATTAGTCTGATAATTCGGGTAAACCAGGCGACAGTGGAGCATTTCTATCCCCCCCACTGTTTCCATGCTGCAGGCACCGTCGGCATTCAGATCGCGCAGACTGGGTGGCAACTCTGCCACCAACCCGGTCAGTGCCGTATTGGCACGCTGCGTCACTGAAGTAGCCAACGCCGCCCCCTGTAACGCAGACCGGTCAACGTACAACGCGGTGGATACCGCATTGTCCACCGCATCCTGCATCCGGTACTGGGCAAAGAATGTCAGGCCGTATACCGCTGCGCCATATAACATGGCGACAACGAAGGGGAACAGCAGCAGAAACTCCAGAGCTACTGCGCCCGACACCTTACGAACCGACATATCTACACCCTGCTTATGGCGTGCCAGCGCCAGCGGTTTCAGCACTGCTGAACAGCCCTTCGAAGGCACTCTCCAAAGCATCCTGCACTGTACTGTTGGTCGCCAACACACCAATGATGATGATCAGCGCAGCGGCCAGAACAATGTACTCCAGCGCACTGGCGCCACGCTGCTTACGCGCGCGACCCGGCAACTGGGTGTAAAGACGGGTAAAGATAAATTGAGAAATCATAGTCAAAGTACTCATAGTGCTCTCCGTGCACGCTCTTTGTGCGGGTTACCAAACTTATCCCAAAACCATTACATATGCGCAAATATGAACTTACGGTTCAATCCTATGCAACTGTGATGTCCTTCACAACGCTGGACATGTAGCCTTTTGTTGCGAAACATCCCGGTCCTGTAAAGCTAGCACCCACGCCGTTTTGTGACGCAGATCAAACCTCTGTGCGGAACAGGAAAGACGATAGACGGGCTTCTCACGCACAGATTTGATGTGCAAATAGCATTTATTTTGCGCGCACTTTTCTCCGGACATAAAAAAACCCGGGAAATCCCGGGTTTTTTTATGTCCGCTGCCAGGCAGGCAAGCTAGAAGATCATTATTTGATCTTCGCTTCCTTGTAGGCCACATGCTTACGCACGACCGGATCATACTTCTTGGTTTCCATCTTTTCAGGATGAAGACGCTTGTTCTTGGTGGTGGTGTAAAAATGACCAGTGCCAGCAGAGGACACCAGGCGGATTTTTTCACGAATAGGACCGGCCATGGGTTAACTCCTTCTGTTAGCCTTAAACGCGATCGCCGCGAGAACGGATATCGGACAATACAGAGTCGATACCTTTCTTGTCGATGATGCGCATACCTTTAGAGCTCACCCGCAGACGCACGAAACGCTTCTCGGACTCAACCCAGAAACGGTGGTGGTGCAGGTTCGGCTCGAAACGACGCTTGGTCTTGATGTTCGAGTGGGAAACGCGATTGCCCGTTACAGGGCGCTTACCGGTCACCTGGCAAACTTTGGACATTGTCTTGCTCCGTAAAACTTCTTGCGGGGGACGGTAGAGCCCCGGAAAAGGCGCGTTTTATACCAATCCACCGCTCAAGTTTCAAGCGAAATCTTGATTTAAACGATAGCTGGACGCCAAACACCGAAACCCAAACGCCGATAAATGGCCATCCATTACGGCTGGAACGTGGGCCACACGCGGCATAGCGGCATCAACGGCCCATTGACGTGCCACAGACGCCCCATTTCTTCCGTCAGGAATCCAGCCTCAAGCGTCAGGCATTTTCACAACGCCCCACGAGACGCCAGCGACACCCAGCCGCCATCGCCAATCACCAGATGATCCAGCACCCGCACCTCCACCAGGCCCAATGCCTCCACCAGCCGACGCGTAATCGCATGATCCGACTGGCTGGGCTCAGCCACACCCGATGGGTGGTTGTGAGCCAGGATCACCGCAGCAGCGTTATGCTCCATGGCTCTACGAACCACTTCCCGCGGATAAACCGCCGCCGCATCAATGGTGCCTTGAAACAGCTTTTCAAAGGCAATCAGACGGTGCTTGTTGTCCAGAAACAGGCAGGCAAATACCTCGAACGGCAACCCGCGCAACTGAGCCATGAGCAGCTGTCCGGCCTTGTCCGGGTTATCCAGTGGCTGCCCTCGCTCCAGGGGTTCGGCCAGATAACGGCGCCCCAGCTCCAGCGCTGCCAGCAACAACGCCCGCCGGGCCGTCCCCATACCGGGCAGATGCGCCATACGCTCCGGACTCAAGTCCAGCATGGCCCGCAAGCCCCCGCTGCCCGCCAACTGCCGACGGGCCAGATCCACCGCCGTCAGGCCCTGCTGCCCGGTACGCAGAAAAATCGCCAACAACTCCGCATCACTGAGCGCCTCGGCACCCCGCGCTAGCAATTTCTCCCGCGGCCGCTCATCCGTCGGCCAGTCTGTTATGGCCACAAGCACGCTCCACGCATCATGCACACACGCAACACGGAAAAATCACTCATTACTTTGCCTCCAGCTTTCTCAACATGCCCGACAGAAGGGCAAACACTTTTTCGATCATGGGTTTCAGGTCCTCTTTCCCGCCATACCCGAGACGCTCCGCCACCATAAGCTGAGTCTCCAGCTCAAAGAGCGACCCTCTCGCAATACGCAGGAAACGTCTGAACTCCACATCACCACCCCGGCCATAGCCTTCCGCAATATTGGACGGCACACTCAGGCCGGCTCGCTGCATCTGCGACGCCAATCCGAACACCTCCCCTTGAGGAAACCTGCGCGACAATCCATACGTAGCCACAGCCAGCTCCATCGCCGCCTGCCACACTCGCAATTCCTTATATCGCCGACTCAAAACTCACCACCTCCGATGCCACATTTTGTTTTGCGTGCAGCCTGTTGCGTCCTGCGTGCCGCGTCTCCTATACAGTGCTACTCTATGCAGCCTGACTTGATAGCAGCCTTGCAGCTGCAGCGGCAGTGGAGATTCGCCATGCCTGCCGTCATCCAAACAAGGGTTTTTGCATGCAACGTCTGATGAACAAACGGGTCCTGCTGGGCGTCACCGGCGGTATTGCCGCCTATAAAGCCGCCGATCTGGTGCGCCGGCTGCAGGATGTGGGCGCACAAGTGCGAGTCGTCATGACCCAGGGCGCCTGTGAATTCATCACCCCGCTGACCATGCAGGCCCTCTCCGGCCACCCGGTGCACACCACCCTGCTGGACCCCACCGCCGAAGCGGCCATGGGCCATATCGAGTTGGCCCGCTGGGCAGACCTGGTGTTGATTGCGCCAGCGTCCGCCAATTTCATGGCTCGTTTGGCCCACGGCCACGGCAACGACCTGTTGACCACCCTGTGCCTGGCCACCGGCGCACCGATCGCCATTGCCCCGGCCATGAACCAGCAGATGTGGGCAGATCTCAGCACCCAGAAGAACCAGCTGATTCTGCAGGAAAAAGGCATCACCGTGTTCGGCCCGGGCAGCGGCAGCCAGGCCTGCGGCGAAGTGGGCGCCGGACGCATGATCGAACCGCTGGAAATCATCCAGCAGGCCGCGGAAGTGTTCGACTACCAGCTACTCACCGGCAAGCATGTGGTGATCACCGCCGGTCCCACCCGCGAATCCATCGACCCGGTGCGCTACATCACCAACAAAAGCTCCGGGAAAATGGGTTTTGCGCTGGCCGAAGCCGCCGCCGAAGCAGGAGCCAAAGTCACCCTGATCGCCGGCCCGGTGAATCTGCCCACCCCGTCACGGGTAGAACGCGTGGATGTGGTGCGCGCCGTGGACATGTACGAGACTTGCATGGACGTGGTGGAAAACGGCTGCGATGTGTTTATCGCCACCGCCGCCGTGGCGGATTACCGCCCCACCGTGACCGCTGACCACAAGATCAAGAAATCCACCGAGGAAATTCACCTGACACTGGTGAAAAACCCGGACATCGTGGCGTCCGTGGCCGAGCACGCCAAACGCCCCTTTACCGTCGGTTTTGCAGCAGAGACCCAGGACGTAATGGCCTACGCCCAGGGCAAGCTGGTGAACAAAAAGCTCGACATGATCGCCACCAACGACGTCTCCGGCACCAACGTGGGATTCAACAGCGACAACAACGCACTCACGGTGATCTGGCCCAGCGGCCACAAGGTGCTGCCACTGGCCTCCAAGGCCCAGATCGCCAAGCAGCTAATCGAATTGATCGCGATACGGTATAAAGACTGACAAAGCAACACGCAACACGCTTCATGCACCACGCCGCCTGTTGCGTGAAGCGTGCCGCGTGATGCATGACCGAAGGGAACATCCATGAAACTGCAATACCGGGTACTCGACGCCCGCCTTGGCGACAGCATTCCACTGCCTCACTACGCCACCGACGGCTCCGCCGGGCTGGACCTGCGCGCCATGGTCAAGGAACCCATGACGCTGCAACCCGGGGATACCGAACTGCTGCCCACCGGCATGTCCATTTTCATTGACGACCCGGGCTACGCCGGCATGATTCTGCCGCGCTCCGGCCTGGGTCATAAGCACGGTATTGTGCTGGGCAATCTGGTGGGGCTGATCGACTCGGACTATCAGGGCGAGCTGATGGTTTCCTGCTGGAACCGGGGGCAACAGCCTTTCACCCTGGAACCCGGTGAGCGCATCGCCCAGCTGGTGATCGTGCCGGTCATGCAGGTAGAACTGGAACAGGTGGAAAGCTTCAGCGCCAGCGCATGCAGGTAGAACTGGAACAGGTGGAAAGCTTCAGCGCCAGCGAACGGGGCGAGGGCGGTTTCGGCCACAGCGGGCGTCACTGAGGCCCGGCACAAGAAGCACCGGACACAAAACAACAACCACATCAGCACAAGTACGCATCACAGCGCGCACCACGACCCAAACACAACAATACCGTGGCAGCGCCGGGCAAGCGGAGGGGATATGGGGAACAAGAGCGACAACAAGCAAGGCAAGTCCACCAGCACCATGAAGCAGCTGCTACCGCTGGTCGCCGCCGGCATCGTGGCCGTGGTCGCCGCCACCGGCTGCCTCTACGCCTACCAGGCCAGCCAGCTGCAGCCCGAGCAACAGAACGCCCAGGCCCGGCTGCTGGCTCAATCACTGGCCAGCCAGGCGAGCAACACCATCCAGGCCTCCCGCCAGCAGCTGGACATACTCAGCGACCGCAGCGACGTGAACCAGGCACTCTCCGACGGCAACCTGTCCAGCTTCAACGTGCACCAGAACCAGTGGCTTCCCGATGCTACCGTGCAGCTCGTTCCCCGCCGCGGGGCAGATACCGCCCAGTTCAGCTACACCGCCCAGGAGTTGCTCAAAAATGTCCGTCTGGGCCAGCAGCCCGGCCCGGTGATTATTGCCGGTGCCCCCCCCCAGTTGGTCATGGCCCGCGCCACCAAAAACCAGACCGGCAGCCTGTTGCTCACCCAGTCTCTGGCTCCGCTGGCCACCACCCTGCGTGCAGCCATGCCGGAGGGCAGTGCGCTCAGCGTTACCTACGGCGGCAGCCCCCTGTTCGATAACAAACAACGCGCCAACGGCGGCACCGCCCAAAACAACGCGCCAACGGCGGCACCGCCCAGGTCAGCCAGGGCCCGGTTCAGGTCACCCTGACCCTGCGCTCACCGGACGGCAACAGCCTGATCGTCGCCACCCTGGGCATCGCCCTGGGGGTAGTCGTGATCCTGTTATGCACCCTGCTGGTGAACCGCCTGCTGACCCGGGCACTGCGCCAGGACGCCGCCGAACTGATTCGCTACAGCGATGAGCTGACGCGCCAACCCGGCGTCACCGCCCGCGACCATTTCCACTTCCCGCTCTTCACCAGCGTCAACGAAGCCTCCGCCCGCCTGGCCAAAAAACTGCGCGACCGCGCTGGCCCCGCACGCCCCAAAGCTACCGCCAAACCCGATGCCCTGATAGTGGAAGAAAGCGACGACGACAGCATTTTGTTGATGGATGACGACAACGGCACCGAGTCCCTGCCGGACAGTATTTTCCGCGCCTACGATATCCGCGGCGTGGCCGGCGACACCCTCACCGCCCAGGGCGTCTACCTGCTGGGCCGTGCTATTGGCACTGAAGCCGGCGAACTGGGTCAGCAAACCGTACTGGTGGCCCGCGACGGCCGCTTGTCCAGCCCGGAGCTCAGCCGCTCACTGATCAAGGGCCTGCTGGAATCTGGCCGCGACGTGGTCAACTTAGGGCTGGTACCCACCCCGGTGCTTTACTACGGTACCGAAGTGCTGGAAACCCAGACCGGCGTCATGCTCACCGGCAGCCACAACCCGGCTCAGCACAACGGCCTAAAAATCGTCATGAACGGCGAAACCCTGCACGGCGACCGCATTCAGGCCTTCAAGCAGCGCATCCAGAACAAGGCCTTCAGCGAAGGCAGCGGCCGCGAAGAAGAGCGCGACATCAGCGACCGCTACCTGAACGACATCGCCAACGACATCGTGCTGGCCCGGCCCCTGAAAATTGCCATCGACTGTGGCAACGGCGTCACCGGCGAGCTGGCCCCACGGCTGTTCACCCAGCTGGGCTGCGAGGTGACGCCGCTGTACACCGAGATCGACGGCAACTTCCCCAACCACGCCCCGGACACCGGCAACCCGGACAACCTGGCCGACCTGATCCGCATCGTCCAGCAGGAAGACCTGGACCTGGGCCTGGCGTTCGACGGCGACGGCGACCGCGTGGCCGTGGTCACCAACAGCGGCGAAATCATCTGGCCGGACCGCCTGCTCATGCTGTTTGCCAAGGACCTGCTCGGCCGCAGCCCCGGCGCCGACATCCTCTTCGACGTGAAATGCAGCCGCGCCCTGCCCGCCATTATCCGCAAGAACGGCGGCCGCCCCCTGATGTACAAAACCGGGCACTCTCTGATCAAGGCAAAAATGAAGGAAAGCGGCGCCGCCCTGGCTGGGGAAATCAGCGGGCATATCTTCTTTGCCGACCGCTGGTTCGGCTGCGACGACGGCGCCTATGCCGGCGCCCGGCTGCTGGAAATCCTCTCCTTGCAGGACGACACCGCTGGCCAGGTGTTCGACCAGCTGAAAACCGGTGTCACCACCCCGGCGCTCTATATTGATGCCAGCGATGACAACAAGTTTGCGCTGATCGATGCTCTTACGGCCCGCGCCGAACAATTCGCCGGTGGCCGACCTACCACCATCGACGGACTGCGTGTGGATTTCCCCGATGGCTGGGGGCTGGTGCGCGCCTCCAATACCACGCCCTCGCTGGTGGCACGCTTCGAAGGCCGCGACGAAGAGGCACTGGAACGGGTCAAAAACCAGTTCCGCAAGCACCTGCAAGCTGTGGATGAGAGCCTGACACTGCCGTTTTGATCAAGTTAGCCGCACGCAAAACGTAACAAGCGGCACGCCAGCGCGTATAATCGCCAGCATTCGCAAGGCGGAAATGGCCACAATGCCATCTCCGCCGCACAGCTCGGCCCGCAGCAGAGTGCGCCGATGCAATACCTGACCGCTACGATTTGGCGTGCTTGCGTGCACCGCACCGCGTGCAGGCCCCTATTCAAGGAGACTCCATGGACACCAACAGTGCCCACGACACCGCCCGGATTCTGATTGAGGCCCTGCCCTACATTCAGCGTTTTTCCGGCACCACCCGGCACCACGGTCGTTATCAAATATGGCGGCAATGCCATGGAGAACGAGGAGCTGAAGAACAGCTTCGCCCGTGACGTGGTGATGATGAAGCAGATCGGCATCCACCCGGTGATCGTGCACGGCGGCGGCCCCCAGATCGGCGACCTGCTGGAGCGGCTGGGCAAGGAATCGAAATTTGTTCAGGGCATGCGTGTCACCGACCGGGAAACCATGGACGTGGTGCAAATGGTGCTCGGCGGCCTGGTCAACAAGGACATCGTCAACCTGATCCAGCACAACGGCGGCCAGGCCATCGGCCTCACCGGCAAGGACGGACGCCTGATCAAGGCCCGCAAGATGGTGCTCAAGGCCAGCGACGCCGACAGCCCGGAACTGCAGGCCTCGGAAATCATCGACATCGGCCACGTGGGCGAAGTGCAGGGCATCGACACCCGCATTATCGACCTGCTCGCCGGCAGCGACTTCATTCCCGTTATCGCCCCCATCGGCGTGGACGACAACGGCACCAGCTACAACATCAATGCCGACCTGGTGGCTGGCAAGGTGGCCGAAGTGCTGCGGGCAGAAAAACTGATTCTGCTCACCAACGTGGCCGGCCTGAAAGACAAACAGGGCCAGATCCTCACCGGGCTCACCACCGAACGGGTCAACAGCCTGATCAAGGACGGCACCATCTACGGGGGCATGCTGCCCAAGATCGGTTGCGCCCTGGAAGCAGTACAAAATGGCGTCCACACCGCCCACATTATCGATGGCAGGGTGTCCCACGCGGTACTGCTGGAAATCCTCACGGACAAGGGGATCGGTACGCTGATCAGCAAAGACTAGTTATCGGTTGCGCCCTGGAAGCAGTACAAAATGGCGTCCACACCGCCCACATTATCGATGGCCGGGTGTCCCACGCGGTACTGCTGGAAATCCTCACGGACAAGGGGATCGGCACCCTGATCAGCAAAGACTAGTTGAAAGATGAAAGTTCAAAGTTGAAAGCGCGCCAAACGTGTTTTTGGTTTTTAACGGCAGCAGCCCGCGCCCTTACCGGCAATCGCGGGCACGCCCCTGCAAAATCCACAGACTCAAACCGCGTTTCAACTTTAAACTTTTCACTTTCAACTAAACCTGCGGCAAAGGGGATTGCCGCGAAACGCTACAACAGTGAAAAATAAAACCGCAGTAACAAGCCCGGGAACGTTGGGCGCGGTGTTTGCCTGTGATATACCTCTGGCACTCGCGTTGCAACCAGAAACTTGTTGCTTAGAACTGGGAACGATACTTCATGACCGATAAAACACCGTCGCGCAAAGAGCAGATTCTGCAGTCGCTCGCTCACATGCTGGAAGCCGCTCCCGGTGGGCGCATTACCACCGCCGGGCTGGCAAAAGAAGTGGGGGTATCCGAGGCGGCGCTGTACCGGCATTTTCCCAGCAAGGCGAAAATGTTCGAAGGGCTGATCAGCTTTATTGAAGAGGCCATTTTTTCGCGCATCAACCGCATCATGGAAGACGGCAAGGCCAGTGATCAAGTAGAACAGATTCTCACCCTGCTGCTGGCGTTTACCGAGCGCAACCCGGGCATCACCCGGTTGCTCACCGGCGACGCCCTCACCGGCGAAAACGCCCGTCTGCACCAGCGTATCCAGCAGTTCTACGATCGGGTGGAAAGCCAGGTAAAACAGGTGCTGCGTGATGCAGAATTCAAGGAAGGGTTGCGCACCCAGGCGACCCCGACCATTACCGCCAACCTGCTGTTGGCCGTGGCCGAAGGACGCATCGCGCAATTTGTGCGTTCCGGTTTCAAAACCCTGCCCAGCCAGGACTGGCCAGCTCAATGGGCGCTACTGCAACCCACCCTGTTTCGTTAAGCGCTCACGACGAAGGCGGCCTCAGCCGCCTTCATTTTGTTGTTTCTCAATCGCCTCAAGCCGCTCGATAATCGGGGCGTATTGCTGGTTGGCCTGTTCAATTTCCTTGTCGAATTCCAGCAGCTTTTGCTCCGCCGTCTGAATCTGGCGCTGCAGGCGGTCGATGGCCTCTTTCACCACCTCCGGCACGTCCCGGCCCGCCCTTTCGTTGCGCGCCGCCGTGGCAATTTCGTCATCCAGCTTCATCTGCAACTGGGCAAGATTGTTCTCTTCGTAGCTGATGCTCAGCTCCAGCGCCTCGACCTTGCGATCGCGCGCCCGTACCGCATCTTCCGGGCCGGCATACAGACGTAGCATGTCCCGGTCCTCGCGGGCCTGGCGAGCCTGCTGCATCCGCTGGGCTTTCGCCTCGGCGTCATTCAGCTGCACCCCTTCCACGTCTTCCAGCACCCGGCCATACTGATCCAGTAACTGATAGCCGTTACGGATGGCATCCATGGTCAGGGGGCGTCATTCAGCTGCACCCCCTCCACGTCTTCCAACACCCGGCCATACTGATCCAGTAACTGGTAGCCGTTACGGATGGCATCCATGGTCAGGGTTCGGTTCAGGTGGACCACGCCGTCAGAGGTTTCATACCGAAAGTAGGCGCCATCCGGCATGCGCTCATTGGCACGTTGCCCCGAGCGAGCCCACACCGACGAAGTCAGGATCAGCGCCATCAACAAGACGACGATTTTCATTATTATTGCACTCCATAACGCTCCCGGTACTCACGCATAGGCGCCACCATTGTCTGGCTGTCCGGTTGCTGTTCCAGCCAGTCGATGATATCGCTCATGGTGACGATACAGCCCACTGGCACCCCCAAAGCTTGTTCCACTTCCTGGATCGCCGACAGGCCCTTGCCCGCCTCGGAAGGCTCTTTCGCGCACTCCTGCCGATCCAGTGCCACCATCACCCCCGCCATGGTCGCATCCGTCTTCTCGAACAGCGTCGCCACTTCACGAATCGCCGTTCCCGCCGTGATCACATCATCTATCACCAGCGCCCGGCCCTGCAATGGCGCGCCGACCAGCCAGCCGCCCTCACCATGGTCCTTGGCTTCCTTGCGATTGAACGCCCAGGGGTAATCCCGGCCATGGTGCTCAGCCAATGCCACAGACACCGCCGCCACCAGCGGGATGCCTTTATAGGCCGGCCCGAACAACATATCGAATTCCAGCCCGGATGCCATGATCGCATCCGCATAATAGCGACCCAACCGGGCCAGGGCCTCACCGGTGTGAAAAGTGCCCGCATTGAAGAAATACGGACTCTTGCGCCCGGACTTCAGGGTAAATTCCCCGAATTTCAGCGCGTCACGCTCTTCAGCAAAGCGCAGAAAGTGCTTCTTGTAGTTCTTCATACTCAAGCCTGTGTGCTAGCCAGTCTGTTCGCAACTGCGCGATGCCGTGCCGCCACAACGGCACGGCCCGCCTTTTTGTCTTTAGCGTGTTACCAGCCCAGTGCCACTTGCTGGGCCTTGATGATCTCGCCAATGCCTTTTTCCGCCAGCCCCAACAGGCTATCGGACTGCTCACGGGTAAATGGCGCGCCCTCTGCGGAGCCCTGAATCTCGATAAAACCGCCCTGCTGGGTCATCACCACGTTCATGTCGGTGCCCGCATTGGAATCTTCGGCGTAATCCAGATCCAGCACCGGAGCATCTTCGTACATGCCCACGGATACCGCGCCCACCAGGCCGGTGAGCGGGTCACTCTTGATCTTCTTGGTTTCCAGCAGGTGGGTAAAGGCATCCACCAACGCCACGCAGGCCCCGGAAATGGATGCAGTACGCGTGCCACCGTCGGCCTGCAGCACGTCGCAATCCAGGTAGATAGTGCGCTCGCCCAGCGCTTTCATGTCCACCGCCGCACGCAGGGAGCGGCCGATCAGGCGCTGAATTTCCAGCGTGCGTCCGCCCTGCTTGCCCCGTGTCGCCTCACGGCCGGAGCGGGTGTGAGTGGAACGCGGCAGCATGCTGTACTCTGCGGTCAACCAGCCCTGGCCCTTGCCCTTGAGAAAGCGCGGCACGCCCTCTTCCACGGACGCGGTACACAGCACCTTGGTGTTCCCGAACGCCACCAATACGCTGCCCTCGGCATGAACGGTGTAGTTGCGGGTAAAGCTCAGTTCACGCAATTGGTCGGGGGCTCGGCCGGATGGGCGCATGGAATCTCCTGGTAGTCTTGGAATCAAAAGGGCGACCATTGTAGCAAACACCAGCGCCAATGCCTGCCTTGCACCCAACCCCGTCTCGACTAGACTAGAGAGCCCGGCAACAGCCCACTGTGGGAGCTTGCCTGCAAGCGAAGGTTTCCTCGCCTGTCTGCACGCAGACTGCTACAGAGCCGCAATGCCGAGAAACGTCCCATCCATCGATTCGAGTTCGAGGTTCACCATGATTTGCAGCATGACCGCTTTTGCCCGCGCCGACCGCCCGCTCGAAGGCTACGGCCTGGTCTGGGAAATCAAGGCCGTGAACCACCGCTACCTGGAAATCAGCCCACGCCTGCCCGACGCCCTGCGCTCACTGGAAAACGCCGTGCGCGAGCGCTGCCGCAAGGCGCTGGCCCGGGGCAAGGTGGAGGTCACCCTGCGCTACCAGCAGGACGTCAGCGACGCCGCTCTGGAACTCAACGAGCCCCTGGTCAAACAGCTGTCCGAGATCTCCCGCCGGGTCGGCGACCTGGTGCAGCACCCCGGCCAGGTCAACCCCATGGAAATCCTCCGCCACCCCGGCGTGCTCAGCACCCGGGAACTGGACGTGGACCTGCTACAACGAGAATCCCTCA
>Ga0209503_10000557_pt1 | contig 21980 bp, 21 predicted proteins | sample SouAtlMetagenome_2_FD_187448 | JGI IMG/M metagenome (GOLD analysis project Ga0209503, IMG submission 187448) | Marine eukaryotic phytoplankton communities from Atlantic Ocean - South Atlantic ANT15 Metagenome (SPAdes) (version 2) | ecosystem: Environmental > Aquatic > Marine > Oceanic | place... | reverse complement strand
CGACGTTGCCGTACGGCTCCGCGCACGCCGGGCACCGGGCGCGTTGCGTGGTTTCGATCATCTTGACGAGGCAGGCGTCGTGCACGTACCGGTCGGTGCAGAGGCACGACGACTTGCGCGGCACCGGGGCGCTCTCGGTGCAAATGAAGCACTCCGGGGGCGCTTCCGGGTCTGGCGCCGGGGCGCTCATGCGCGCTTCCCTGGCGGTGCCGACTCGGGGTCTCGCACAAGCTGTGCGTTTTGCCCATTATCGCTGCGCCAATAGCGCTCGTTTGCTCCGAAGGAAAAAACCGGCCGCTCGTCCGCCGGGGCCGTGCGCGGACGCCGCGCCAGCGATGCCATCGACAATGTCAAAGTCCATGATCACGGAGGACGAGCTCCGGGCGGCGTGCGCCAGAGTGACCAAGGCCTTTGAGTATTATCCGCACCTGAGCGAGGCCGTCTACCAGCGCGCGCTACAGCTGGAGCTGCAGGAGATGGGTCACACCGTCGTGGCCGAGGTGGTCAAGCCCGTCATGTACAGGGGCATGCACGTCGGCACTGTGCGCGCCGATCTGGTGATGCACAATCGGTTAGCGGACGACTTTGTCATCGAGCTCAAGAGGGTGCCCAAGATCCTGCAGGGCCACATCGACCAGCTCCGCACCTACGTGGCACTTACGGCGGAGCGTCATGTCGAGCAGTACCAGGAACCCTGCGACGTGCGCGGCGCGGTGGTCAATTTTGGTCGCGCGCCGGCGGAGATCCACTTTGTGGACGCGCCCGAGTGGGCCAGCGGGAAAGAACCCTCGCCAAGCCGTTCGCGTTCGCGCTCGCGCTCGCCGGACCCGGAGGATGTTAGGGAGGCGAACGAGTCGTGGTAAGATTTAAGGAGTCCGCGCCCCCATGAGTGCGCCGTCGCCAGCCATGCCAGCCAACGCCAACGCCAACGTCAACGCCAACGTCAACGGGAGGACCACCCGGGCCCAGGCCAGGGCGACCTCCCAGGCGGCCGCGGCAGAGCGAAAGCGCACCGCCGCTCGGGCCGCGTTCAAGTTCAGCTACAAGGGGTTGACGCCGAAGCAGCAGGCCATCGGTCGTCACAACCGGTTTCTCCAGCGGGTGTGGAAGGTGCCGATGAACAAGCGCATGGAGCACACCAAGTGTGTGGCGTGCCTCGGCGACTTCCTCACGGAGCGCGGGGGATACTTTGGAATCATGGCCTGCGACCACGCCATCCACCTGAGCTGCCTGGCCAAGCACGCCGACGCGTACCTGGACAGGCTGGGCATCCCCAACCCCAACGACGAGGACGACGAGCGGACCCAGGGGATGGACATTGACACATTCATGCAAGTGTGCCAGGAGCGATTCCTCTACAGGTCGCTCGGGGCGCCGTGCCCAGCGTGCCGCTTGGAGTTTCCGATGCGGCACATGCAAGTGTTCGACGAGGGGCGCCCGATCCAGAACGTGCCTCACGAGGCACCCGGAGTGTGACTCGCGTGTCTGTAGGGAGCGCCACAGCGCACGCGTCGCCACGGGTGTGAATAAAAACGGTCCGCTTGTAACCCACCCCTTTTCTAATCACACGGCCACCCGGTGCGTGAGCGACTCGACAAACACAAAAAAGACGGCCAAGCCCACCAGCGAGATCGTGCGCACCAGCCGCGACGGCTGCTGCGTGCGCACCGACGCGGCGAGCAGTTGGATCGAGATCGCGAGGAAGATCCGTTGACATATGGACACGATCAGCGCGCCAAAGTCGAGCGCGGAGCGTCGGTCCTGCAGCTTGGCGAGCGCCGAGCGCTCCGCCTCCTTGATGTACAGCTCGTCCTGCTTCCCCCAGAGCGGCAACGAATGTGCCGGCTCGGACCGTTCGCGTGCCGCGCGGAGCTCAGCGATCATGCCCCCGGCCTCCGCGCGCGCCCTCGTCACGACCAGCCTCCGCCTCGCGCGCAGCAACGCCTCCATGCGCGCCTGCAACGCCGAGAAGACGATCGTGAACCCCACGACGAGCGCGATCAGCTCGTCCTGCCCCAGCTGCGCGTCGTTCGCCGCGTCGAGCAGCTCGTTGGCAATGTTGAAGGACACCGACACGCTCAGGTCGGACCCGATGGATGAGAGCGTGCCGAACGTCGTGCCGCCCATGCCGCCGCCGCTCGCCTGCGTGCCGCCATCCGTCGTCGGCGCGCCGCTCATCGTCGACCTGGACGAGGCGCAGTCGCTGTCCAAGGCCGAGGTGCAGGACGCCGGCGGCGAGAGCGTGCGCCTGCTCGGCCGCTTCTTCGATTACCAGACGAGCGACGCGCTGCAGGCGCGCCGGCTGGTCTTAGCGCTCCCGCCGTGCAGCACAACGGGAAAGCGGCGCCGATCCTCCCACTCTTGTACCGCGAGAGGGGATGTTATTGCCGTGACGGGGGTGACGTTTGGGGTGACGCTCGGCGGACTGTGCGCCTTCTTGGAGGGCCGCGGCGTGCCGGCCGAGCGGGCGCACGTGCTGCGCACGATCCGCGCGCAGCTCGTCCCCGTCGCCGCCGCGCTGCGGTCGATGCGCGGCGCGGACGTGCCGCACCTGTCGCGCGGGCTCGCCTCGTGCCGCGTCGTCGCCGCGCAGCGGCCGTCGATCTCCGAACCGACGGTCAAGCTCGACTCCAAGTACGGCCACGGCTTCACGGGCATCGGCGCGACGGCGGCCATCCTCGTGGCCTTTGGCGTCATGATGGCGGTGCCCAACCACGCGCGCCACTTTGTGCAGGACGACTCGCTGATCAAGGCGCTGCGCTGCGCCGTCGAGTCGCTCGAGAGCTGGAAGGTCTCGTCGATCCACATGCCGCAGGAGCACTGGGACGCGCTCGCCGCCGAGAAGCGCGCGCTCCGGAGAGCCGCGGCCAGCGCGCAGGAGGCCGCGCACTTTGCGGCGTCGCGCGGCCTGAGCCCCACCGAGAACCTCGACCTGCAGCTCTTCTGGATCAAGCTCGGCGCCTTCCCCTCGGACACGCTCGTGTCGGAGTTCACGCAGGCCGGCCTCGTGCACGCGATCCGGCAGCACACCGTCTTCAAGCCGCGCCAGTCGTCGCCCTGCGGCCAGGCCACCGGCGACGCGCTGGCGGTCGACGTCGTGCCGCTGAGCCAGATCGCCGAGGGCGAGCTCCTCGATCCGCACCGTTCGCATCGAGAGCGCCAGGGCGAGGGTTCGGTGGCCTCGTCGTCGTGGGCCACGCTGTCGTCGCACGTCAGCAGCGCGTTTTCGCACGTGTCGCACGACAGCCTGAGCGAGCTCGTGGGCCCGCTGGGCGGCACAACGGTGGCGTAGTGTTGGCGCGTTATCCCCCCCTTGCGGAATAGGAACAGCCTGTTCCTATCGCCAAAATGGCTATAGGAACAGCAAAAATCTTTCGAGCGACCGGGTCGGTTTTCGAGGAGGGTGCGCGCCGGCGATGGGAACAGGCTGATAGCTATCTGTTCCTATCTGTTCCTATTCCGCAAAAAAAATTGCCATCTTTGGAAGTGGCGAGGGGGGTGTAAATGCACAGCCAACCGAAAACAAGGCCGCTCGAAAGATAGGAACAGATAGGAACAGATAGCTATCAGCCTGTTCCTATCGCAGCGGTACACCCTTCTTGAAAACCGGTCCGGTCGCTCGAAAGATTTTTCGTGTTCCTATAGCTATTTTGGCGATAGGAACAGACTGTTCCTATCTCGCAGAGAGGGGGGGGGCAATAATGCGCCAACCGTTACACCCGCGCCCCAACTTGGCGCAGTGCGCCAATGGCCGAGCGGAGCGCGCTCGGTTGCACGAGCGGGTAGCCCCACCACGACGGGTCCGAGAAGGCGCCCTGGGTCAGGTTGTGCCCCTGCATGCCCTCCCTCACCAGGGCGGCTCGCAGCAGCCGCGTCGCGATCGTGCGCGCCGACGCGTCAAAGAGGGAGCGCACCTCCCCGTTGCTCGAGTGAAAGAGTCGCGCGTTGGTCGACCGGCTCGCGGACACCCACGCGGCGCAGACGAGGCCGGTCGCCGCCTCCATGGGCGGCATGCGCGCCATCGAAACGTGCAGCGGCCCCGCGGCGGCCTTGCCGAAGAAGGCCGCCAGCGCGCGCAGCGCGAGCGTCTCCTTGTCGGTGCGCAGGCCGCGGTCGAGCAGGCCGGCCAGCACGTCCTCGGCGATCACCTGAAAGTTGCACGTGAGCAACGAAAACGTGTCGGTGCTGATCAGCAGGTCGACCTCGAGCGCGAGCATCTCCGTGTACAGCGCGTCGATGGCCGGCTTGTTGTGCACGCCCCAGCCGCCAAACTCCTGCTCCTCGCTGCGCGTCATGAACGCGAAGCCAACGTGCGCGAGCTCCTTGGTGTGCGGCGAGAGAAGCGAGTGCTCCTCGTCGTAAAACTGCCGAGGAAAGTACGAGTACGTGCTGCGCTGGAACTTGAACGAGAGGCTCAGGCACGCGGCCAGCCGCTTGCGGATCGGGAGCGGCAGGTCGTACTCCTCGGGCAGCTCCGGGTTCAGCGGGAAGTCGTTCAGGTCGCGCAGCGCCCACGCGCGCGCGAGCTCGGTCGCGCCAAAGACGACGTTCCAGCCGTCGACGCTCGGGTTGGAGAGGTAGCTGGTCGCCAGCGTGCGCTCGCGCGAGCGCTTCTCGGCGGTGACGGCGCCGGGCGCTGCTGCCCTCTGCGAGCCGTAGATGGCGCTGAGGAAGGGCCCGCACCCACCAACACCGACCGGCCGCGGCGGCGGCGGCGGCGGCTCGGGCCGCGTGCCGCGGTGGAAGCGCATGTCCCACCGCGCCTCGGCGACGAGCTGGTGGTACAGGTACCCAAGCGAGAGCGAGGCGAGCGGCAGGGCGCGCGTCGGCGCGTCGGCGTCGCGCTCGCGGAACCGCGCCTCGTCGCAACAGTCGACCTCGGACTCGGCATCCGACGCGGGGTCGAGCGGCACCGCGACCGAGTTGGGCGACGGCGTGGCCGTTGCGCGCGTCACGCGCGTCGCCGCGCGTGGAGTCTCGCGTGGGGTCGCGCGCCCCACCTCAGTCTTGGATCGCTTCTTGAGCGCCGCGATGCCCATGGCGCCGACCGCACCAGTCGCCACCGCCGTGGTCACGCCCACCGCCGCGCCAGGGAAGGCGCCAGCGATGCAGGTGGCAGCAGTGGCGTTGGGAGAGGTCGCTGCGGCCACGAGCGACGGCTCGGCCCTCACGTGAAGCGCATCCGGCGGGAAGTCCGCGATGCCGGACGCGTCCTCGTCGGCGAGCGGGCACACAAAGGGCAGCAGCACCCAGTTGCAGACGGCGAAAATAGCGGACAGGAGGCTGTTGGGAAGGCAGCCGGGCTCGGGGAGCACCGCCGGTGGCGGGGCGTGCCAATCGCTCGCCAGCAACCACGGGTGCCTCGCTAAACCCCGCTCTTTCAGCAGCTGCCCGTCGAGCATATGACCGCCTAGCACCCTAAAGGGTGCCACGCTCGCCACGCGCGCTTCTTGGCGTGCACGCCATGGGGCTCAAGGGCGACACGAGCGGCTGCAAGGCCGTCTTCCAAGACCAGTTTGCGGCGGCGTTCCGGTGCTGCGCGCGGCTCAGCGACGTGCGCGAGCTCGTGGGCATCCCGCGCGCCGAGACACTCGCCGTGCTCGATGGCAACGTGATGGTCATGCAGGTGCCGCAGCCGCTGAGCACCTTTCGCGAGTACGTGCAGATCCTCGTGTCCCAGATCGCGCCGGCCATCGAGGCGGCCGCGCACGTCGTCGTGGTCTTAGACGAGCCGCAGGCGATGACGCGGGCCAAGGCGGGCGAGCAGGCTGCGCGCGACGCGCGGCGCAAGAACAAGACGCCGCTCTGCTCCCTGGACCTGACCGCGTGCCCGCAAACGGACGACTACGACATGGCGGCGCTCCTCGCCGACGGGTGCAACGTGCGCCTCATGCAGGAGAACCACCGCGCCGCGCGCCCGCGGCTGCACGACGCGCTGTTCGCGGCGGTGCTCGCGCACTTTGTCGAGACGACGGCCCACAACGACAGCTGGAGCCTCACCTTTGACGGCGTCGACGGGCGCGGCGCCGACCGGCCGGTGGGCGAGCCGCGCGCCGCGGGCGTGATCAGCTCGCACGCGGACTTTTGGGTGCCGCTGCTCACGCGCACCACGCCCATCGGCGAGGGCGACCTCAAGCTCACCGACGTGACGCAGCGCGTGCACGACGCGGCGCTCGTGGAGGGCTCCGCCGTCGAGGGCGTCGTGCTCAACCTCGTGGCCACCGTCGACACCGACTCCTTCCTGGTCGAGCTGGCGCAGCAAACCAAGCGGCTCGCGCGCGCGAGCGAGCGCGACCGCAACGAGCTCACGGTGGTGTGCTTCCGCGAGGCGGCGCGCAAGCGCAAGGGCGACGACTTCATTACGCCCACGCGCTACCTGTGCTGCGACATGCGCCTCTTCCACCGCGAGGTGGTGCGCTACCTGCTCGGCGGCGGCCAGCTGCGGCCCGAGGTGCTCGCGGCCACGCCCGACGCCATCGCGTTGCTCACGGCGGCGCTCGCCTGCTGCGGCTGCGACTTTCTCGAGGTCAAGGGCTGCCGCGCCGACATGATGCTCCCCGTCGTGCGCGACGTCGTGCGCCGCAAGCCACAGGCGCTCGTGGCGATGCACAACCTCTTTCACGAGTCGGAGACGGCGGTGCACGAGGCTGAGCGCGCCGTCCAGATCGTGCTCGACGACTACACCGAGAGCCTCTCGACCAAGCCGCGCTTCAAGCGCGCGCACGCCTCCGCGTCCAACGTGTGCGACGCGCAGCTGCTGCGCGCGGTGTGGGTCGCCGCCTACTGGAATGGCCGCGAGTTGAAGGACTGTCACCACTGGGGGTTTGCGCGCGACGAGGTCCCGGCGTGATGGCGTTACACGCGTGAGTGAGTGTGTGTACGGTGTATTCTTGGAGAAGACGCTACACGCATCAGCAATTCACACACACACACACACTACCGACGCGTCGGGTAGCGCCGCCCCGAGCGCAGCCGGCGGCCCTCCTGGTGCCGGGGCGGCGGTCGCGCCGCCTCCAATGCCGCCACCCTCTCCGCCCAAGCCGCCGCCCAGCGCGCCTCCCTCGCCGCCTCCTCCTCGGTCTCCGCCTCCTCCTCCTCGTCGCGGTTCGTGGCCTCCTCGACGAGCGCGTAGTCGTCCTCGTCGAGCTCCAGGTGGACCGGCCCGTCGTCGTCAGACTCCTCCTCCTCCTCCTCCATCTCCTCCTCCTCCTCCTCCTCTTCCTCAGGCTGGTTGAGGATGAGCACGGGCCCTTGCATGTACATTTCCTCCTCCGGGTAGCCTTCGAACGTCACGGAGCCGACAACCTCCTTCGGTATCCTCGCGAGGCGCAGCTCCTTGTTTGAGGGCCCCGAGTAGATCTCGACGTCCCCGTTGAAGCGCGTCACGCGCGACAGCGCCTCGTTGGGGTACTCGCCCACGTACTCGGCCACATCGCCCTTCCAGAACATCCTCCCCGCCGTGTCGTACCCAAACATCTCGTACTTGACCATGAAGAGGGTGGAGCTCTCGTTCAATGGGTAACGGGCATCCTGGCGCGGCTTGAACAGCATGGTCGCGCGGAGACCATCGGGATTTGCAAAGTTGATGCGCACGATCGCCTCCGAGCCCTTGTCGCCCGTGTACGTCCTCTCGTACTTCTCGTCCAGTGTCGCATTGAAGCCGGGCAAGTCTCTGTGCCGGTGGTGGACGTAGTCGTCACCAACGGTGCCGCTCTTGCTCACGAGGCGCTCCTCGTTCTTGTCGCCCTCCCACCGCAGCTCGCGACCGCTGACGTACACTGTGCGGAAGACCCGCTCCTTGCCTCGTGTTGTTCCGAGGTAGTGAACGACGTACGGGTCGTACTGGTTGTAAACCTCGCTCTTCACCATGTACTCCTTCCCACGTTCGCCTTCAAAGTGCCGCACCTGGGAGACGCTGCCGTCGTCCGAAAAGGTGACAAGCTTCCTGCGCGCTTCTTTGCCCTTGGCACCCTCGAACTCATTGTACATGTACAGTGGGTTCGAAGGCGTCGTGCGCTCGGTCGACCAGGCGGTGTCGATGCGCAACGTGCGGTCGTCGTCTTTGGCGTAGTACGTCACGATGCCGGGGTCCGTGTCCTTTTTGTAGTACGGCGGCAGGGGCTCCTCGCGCACGGGCAGGTAGTGCACCCAGAGCGGCGCCTTCATGTCGGGCGCGTACTTGTCGCGCAGCTCAAACCAGTCCTGGCGCCAGACTGGCTGGCGCGTGATCGGGTCGGTCCTATGCCCCTCGACGCCGATCCAGCGCCAGAAGGAGCGCGCGAGGTAGACCTTGGACTTTTTGCCCTTCTTGCCTAACTCGTCCGCGATCCACACGCGAAAGGCGGGCTCGCAGGGGTCGACCTCGTCCTTGTCGCCGTCTTTGTCGCATTTTTTGGAAAACGGCTCGAATGTGATCGGGTCGCCCCTCCCGTTGAGGTCCTCCACCTCGTCCTCCTCAAGCTCCACAAACTCGCCCGTCGACGCGGCGCCCCGCCGGCCAAAGAGGCGCTTGCGTCGCTCTGTCAGCTCCTTGTCCCTGGCCTCGTACACCTTAAGTCTGCGCTGCATTTCGGCGTGGAGCACATCCCACGACGGGGGCTCCTCGTCGTCGTCGCACGGCGGCGCGGCGTTCCCCCCAGGCGGCGGGTCGCGGCCCGGGCAGGGCGCCTCGTCAGCGTCGTCGTCGTTCACGCGCGGCGCCAGCTGCGCCTGCGGCCGCTTGGAGGGGGGCGGCAACTCACCCTTGCGGATCATCTCCTGCACCTTTTCGGGTGTGAGGTCTTGTGGCCGCTCGATGTCGCGGGCAAAGTTGTCGAGCTCCTCATCCTTGTCGCCCAGGCTGGGCTTGAAGGTGCGCGGATGCTGCGGCGCGCCCGTGGACGCAGACGCGGCCGCGCTGCTGCGCGCGTACACCCTCAGGCGGTCGAGCCGTGGGAGCATTGTGCGCCAGTTGCCTAGTACAAACGCACCGTACTGTGGTTATCTGCGCCGATTAGGCCGTCGCGGGCCCTTGCATGATATGGGGCGAGCCCGGCGCCACCGCTGCCATTGTCGAGGAGCGTGGCGCCGTGGCGCCGCCGATGCCCCTCGCGCGCGTGCGCCTCGTGGGCGCCGGCCTCGCCGCGTCGCGACGCCCGGCGCAGCCGTCAACGCCCGCGCCAACGGCACCGGCGCCGACAGTGGTGGTGCCCTTCAAGCGCGTGCGCGTCATCGGCGTGGGCGGCGGCGAGCAGAAGATCAAGGTGCACAAGCTGCCCAAGCGACTGCAGGGCGCAACGACGACGGCCAAGGCGCTCTCGGCGGCGGCGACGCGCGTCGCCGCCACCGACTTCCAGGCACGCGCTTGGCTGCAGACGGCGCAGGCCGTCGTGAACGACGATCGGCCGGCACGCGTGGTGCTGCTGGAGATGCACAATAGGCAGACTCGGGAGCGGGCGGACAAGCTGTTGCGCGAGGACGTCGCCTCGTTCGGGCTGCCCCCGTTGGTACCCGAGTTTGAACCCGGGTGGCTCGAAGGGCTCTTGTGACGGTTGGCGTTCTTTAAAAAAACGCGCGTGAGTTTTTTAAAAAACCTTGACCCCTTTTGAGTTGGCAACTGGGCCGCAGCGTCAACTCTGCGTTAACGCAGAGTTGGCAACCAACGCCCAACAACGCCGAGGAGTTGGCAACTCGAGCCGCGCGTTCACGCAGCGTTGACGCTATGGTTCAGTTGCCAACTCTGAAGAAAAATGCGTGTTTTAAAACACTCGAACACGGTTCATCGCCAAGATTCGCCGAGTTGCGCGTTGGCGCGGGTCCCGAACGGGAGTGAGTACGTCAGAAGCAGTTGGCAACATGCACTTTTTAGGTGTTTCTTACTTGCTCCACAACACGCACACGCACAACACACACACACACGTACACACACACACACACTACGCCCGCTCACCGCGAATGCGCCGGGCAAGCTGAATGTCCTTTGGAACGATCGTCACTTTTTTTGGGGCGTCGGGCGGCTCGCTGCGCTCGATCAGACCATCGATGACCTCGTCCGAGGCCTGCTCGAGCGCCGCAACGGCCGACGGCGCAAAGCGCACGTCGGTCAGGTAGTCGGACTTGACGCCCTCGGCAACGCTGTCGCGCGCGAGACGCTGAAAGGGCAGCTTGCGGACGAGCAGCTCGGTCGACTTTTGCACCTTGCGGATCTCGCGCAGCGCGACGGTGCCCGGCTTGTAGCGGTGCGGCTTCTTGACGCCGCCCGTCGCGGGGGCCGACTTGCGCGCCGCCTTGGTAGCGAGCTGCTTGCGGGCCTTCTTCTTCGTCGCCTTCTTGGCCTTGGGCGCGGCGGGCGCGGGCTCGGCGGGCGCGGGCTCGGCGGCCGGGGTTGACTTCTTGTTCTTCGGACCGTAGTAGACGCGTGCCATTTGGCGAGGCTGGCGGTGCTCGGTGGTGGCTGGCGGTGGTGGCGGCCGAAGGAGCTCGGCGAGTGCGCGCGTGCGTGTGCAGTTGCGCTTGCCGCTGCCGCGTGTGCGCTCTTCCGTCGGGCGGGGCCAGGTGTGACGGTGGCGCCGGTGGCGACCACGCGTGTTCATCAGCAAAGAATCTCCGATAGCAGCCCACGCTCGTCCATGAGCAAGACGGCCTCGGCATACCGCCCCATGCTGCGATCAAGCACGATGACCGGGTTGATGTAGCACACATTGCTGCCCGTCTCCGCCACCACCTCGAGCTCGTAGGGCGCCTCGCGCCGGCTGAAGCGCGTCACCCCCGACGGCCGCGGGCGTCGGCCCACAAAGACCTGCCGCGGCAGCTGCGCCGCTCTGCGCTGCGCGCGGTTGCGATCAAAAGGAGAGCTTCCAAAGCCCGAGCGGTACGCGCGGTACGGGTCGCCGAGGGTCAGCTTGCGCACGTGCCGCGTCACGTCGTCGTTGGTGATCACGCGGAGAAACGCGCGCGCGCAGCAGCGCAGCCGGTGCACCGCCCTCTCGTGCTCCCCTGTGCTCAACAGCGCTTCGACGACGAGGCGCAGCTCGTCGGCGCCGAGCACGTCGAGGATGGGCACGCGCATGGGCGGTGACGGCGCCGCGGGCGGCGTGGCGTCAGACGCGCTGGCGCCGCTGGCAGCGCCTGGCCCGGCGTGCCGCTTCGCCATGAGCGCCTCCGCCTCGCGCAGCGCCGACCCGGGCCAGCCCCTCATCGCTCTCCCGCTGGACCATAACTAAGGCGGCTAATGAGTAAGGCTAGGGGTGGGCCATAGCGCGGAGTGGCGACGCGCGCGGGCCGCGCGCACCACAACCGTCATGGCCAACCGCGTGCGCGACCTCAAGCTGCTCAGCCGCGAGCGCTGGGAGGCGCACGTCGCCGCACAGGGCGGCGAGGCGGGCGCGGTGGCGGGCGGCGCGACGATGGCGCTGACGCCGCCGCAGCCGCCCATGCCGGCGCCCACCGCCGGCGCGCTCTTCAACCGACCCAACCCGATGAACGAGGACGGCGAGTTCGTGCTGCCGTACGTGCGCTCGCGCAACAAGTTTGTCGACTTCCGCGGCGAGCAGCACTGGGTCGACAAGAACGGCTTTGCCATCGACACGCCCAAGGAGGGCAAGAACTGGCAGAGCAACCGGCGGTACGTGCCCGTGAGCGGCAAGGACTGGACCTCGCTCAAGATCAGCTCCGTCTACAAGTACCGCATCCCCAACACCTCGGTCGTGAACAAGGTGGGCGACATCAAGAGCTTCCTCTGCTGCGGCTACCGCCTCACCGCGGCGCAGTGGATCTGGTGGTTAAATTTTATCTGCCTGATCGTGCACACCACCATGATCTTCATCACGCTGCACTTTGCCTACTGGCGCTGGGACCGGCACCCGCTGCGCGACACGGAGCACATGACCATCCGCATCTACCGCGTCACGCAGATCCCCACGCCCTACATGGTCGACAACAACCTGACCCAGTGGGCGCCCGGCTGGAACCTCACCAACACGCAGGAGAACGACGGCTTCTTCCTGCGGGACAACGGCATGCCGCTCAACTTTGCCACGCTCATCATCGCGTGGTTTGCAATCTCCGCCGGCTTCCACCTGTGGGCGTGCATCGCGGGCGCCTTCGAGCGCTACTGGTTCTGGTATTGGCGTCAGATGGACGACGCCTTCTGCTACTGGCGCTGGGCCGAGTATTCGGTGAGCGCCTCGCTCATGGCCATGGCCATCGGCATCACGCTGGGCATCCGCGAGCAGAACGCGCTCGCCGCCATCTTCATGCTCCACTGGGCGACCATGGCCTTCGGCTTCCTGGTAGAGTACATCGCGATGCCGAAGGCCTTCGTCGACGAGCAGCGGCACACCTACCCGATCGGCCCCGACCAGCTCGACAAGTTCCGCAAGGGCGAGGACGAGTACGGGCGCACCAACTACTACACCGACCCGCGCGCGCTCAAGCTGCTCTCGCAGGACCAGTGGAACCAGGACCGGCCGCTCTACGACATCCAAAACCCCGACCTGCCCGTGGCCAAGGAGCGCCGCGACTACTTTGTGGGCTCGCAGCGCACGCTCAACTACATCCGGCGCATGGTGCCGCACATCTTTGGCTGGTTCACGATGAGCAGCGCGTGGTTCATCATCATCGCGCACTTGGAGTGGGCCAAGGCCGACCTGTCCCTGATCACCGACCGCACCATCCCCCCGTGGGTGGACGCGGCCATCTACGGGACGGTGATCATCTTCGTCTCGTTCGGATTCGTGCAAATGCTCTTCCAACGGCTACCGCCGGGCTTTTACTTTGGAACCGAACTCACCTACTGTGCGCTCTCGCTCACGGCCAAGCTCTACCTGGGGTGGTTCCTCTTGCTCAACGTCATCATGACCGACGGCACGGTCGACGAGGCGCTCACCCCGGCCGAGGGCACAGTGGTCTCCGACGCCTGAGCGGTCCGAAGGCGGCGCGGCGACGGCGGGGGGCGCAAAGGCGGCGGCCCGGAGCGCGCGGAAGTGCGCGGCGCGGAGCAGGAAGCACACCATCGGTTTGGGAAAAGGGGGACGGTGTGTGTGTGCGTGTGCGTGTGCGTGTTGTGTCGTTGTTCTTGTTGTTCTTGTTGTTGGTTCACGAGCGGTGTAAAGCGCATATGGTTAGTCCTCGTCGCTCGATCCGCCACCCCCCTCCCGCTCCTTGAAATGCTCGTCGCACGCGGTCTTGTAAGTGTTGCAGGAGTTGAGGCAGGTCGCCTTCCGCATGCGCTTGTACCAGTAGTGCGCGCTCGCAGGGCACGGGGCGACGCGCATGTCCTTGTTGGTGAACCAGAGCGCGAGGCAGCCGCACGCGTGCTCCGACCCGAGCATGGCCGCGCGCGTCATCTCGATCGCGGCGACCACGTCCTTGTCCTTGCCCTCGCCGGTCAGCATGACCGCGCGGTGCGTCGTCGACGCGACCCCGTCCTGCATGGCCGCCCGAAAGAACCACTTCTGCGCCTCCTTGTCGTCTGCCTTGGCACCGTGGTCGCCCTCCCTGTAGGCGACGCCCACAGCCGTCATCGCCTTGACGTCGCCCTGGTGGGCCTTCACCACGGTCTCCCTGAACTCGGGGCTGAGGGTCTTGAAGTCCTCGTTGGCGCGCTTCCACCGGTCCGCCTCCGGCCCAGCGATCACCTTGCTCTCGACGAGCCGCTCGATCGTGTTGCGCATCTGGAAGGCCGACACAATCGTCTTGCCCATGATTACGCCCGTCACGGGCGACCTCACCTTGGGGGCGTCCGTGAGCCATAAGTATTCGAGCAGCTTCATCCGCTCGTACACGCGGCCGTCCTCGGCCATGACCGGATCGACCGGCAGCTCGAGGCTGATGGGGCACTTGAGCTCCGCGAGCAGGGCGGGGTCCGGGGCTGGGGCGCTGGGCGCCTTCGGCTCGAGCGGCCGCTTTCTGGCGGCCGTGGTGCTGGTGGCGGTGGCGCTCTTTGGCGCCTGCGTGGCCTTTGGCGGCATTGGCGCCTGCGTGGCCTTTGGCGGCATTGGCGGCGGCACGGCCAAGCCAATCCGCCTCGGCCTCACGGGGGTCGCGCTCTCCATGCGTCGCCTTGCTCCACACAAGTGGTACGTTTGGTGTGTGTGCGTGTGTGTGTACGTTACCAGTTATAAGCGCCACACACCACGCACACGCACGCACGCGCACACACACACACACGCCTGCTACTCGTACAGCTTACACGAGTCGCGCATGCGCGAGGCGAGGTCCTGCTCGCTGTCCTTGTTACAGCGCCTGGGCGGGGCGGTCCAGCGGGCGACGCCGTAGTTGTAGAGCAGCTCGTCGCCCTTGGTGACCGCCCGCGTGGTGAACATGACGATCGAGCCCATGCCAGTGTCCGCGTACCGGGGCTCGCAGTTGCCGTTGGCGAGCGCGAGGTAGGCGTCGGGGCCGCCGGCGTCCTCGACCGTGTGGCTGTCGTTGATGATGTGGCCGCACGCAAACCACGTGCAGTGGTGATGGTGGCCGATAGCCATGACGCGCGGGCCGCCCTCCAGCCGCGGCACGTCGATGGCGTACCCGATGTTGAGCTCGCCCTCCCAGCAGGGGAAGATCAGCGGCGAGGCAAAGAAGCGCCCGACGTGGTCGCGCCCCTGGTGTCCCCCCACCCAGAGCCCGTGACACGGGTAGATCGTAAACGGCACGCCCGCGGGGATGTCGTGCAAGGCGAAGACGCCGTTGCCCTTGCTCCCGGCCGGGCCCATGTGCACCTTTGGCTCGGCCGTCATCACGTCCTGCACCACCGGAGTGCGGGCGTCTGCGGAGTGGCTCAGCATGAGGCACAGCTTGGACATGTACTCGGGCGTCGCGTTGCTCTCCGCGAGGTGGGCGCGAAGCGCCTGGTCGGTCGCCCCGGCGTGTTCGAGGCGACCCTTCTTGACCTCCTCGTCGAGGTAGGCGTGCGCCTCGGCGCCGCAGAGGCCCTTCTGGGCGGCGCCGAGCATCGTGATCGCGTAGAAGCCCATCTCGCCGTAGGAGTCGGGGAGGGTCTGGCCATTCGGCACGGACCCGAGCGAGCGCATCATGTGCGCGTGCGCCTCGTCCACCAGGGACTGGTTGTCGGCGTCGTCGGCGTGGAACTGCATCAGCCGGACGAGCTCGACGAGCGCGTCCGGCTCGCTGAGCGGCGGAGCCGCGCCGTTGTGCGACACGTTGTCGCGAACCGCCGCGGCGGCGATCGGGGCTCGGTAGGACGCCTTCACTTCCGCCGTGGCCTTCTTGGCCGCCTTCTTCTTGCTGTTGCCGCCCATTGGCGCCGGCGGTCCCGGTGGCGCTCTTGGCAGCGAAGGGGTCCCCCTCACCCCCGACCAGCCTAGCGACCGGCGGCTTCCGCGGCGGCGACACGCGCGTCGCGCTCTCCGGCCGCAGATGTTCTCCGTCGCCAGCGGTGCCAGCCAACGCCAACCCAACAACGCCAACCCTCCCCCCTTGAACCACGCCGCATTCGAGGCGGCCGACGACGATCCCAACCTGGAGGGCGCGCTCAAGATCTACCAGTCGTGTCGCTGGGGCTGCCTGGCCCACATGTCCCAGACCCTGCACCCACTCGAGGGCTTCGACTGGAACCTGCGCAAATACCAGCCATTCATCGATGCCTTTCCGAGTGACGCCGAGGCGCTCAACCGGCGCTGGGAAAGCTTCACGGCGCTCATGTCCAAGGAGGAGCTTGCGGCGCTCGAGGACCGCTCCATCCTCAACATTGCCGACTGGGACGTCCTCAACCAGAAGTCAAAGGGGGGGATCGACGAGGAGCGCGCGAGGCTCCGCCCGGTCTACGCAAAGATCCTCAACAAGCCGAAGCGCAACGACGTGCTCCGCATTCTGCGCCGGATCGAGGGCGGCGAGCGCTACTGTCAGGTCTACACCAAGGAGGTGCACGAGCAGTGCAAGAAGCTCATCGCGCCGCTCCGGCAGATGGTCCGAGACAAGATGACCGATGAAACGCAGGCAGCCGTGTCGCAGGTCGGGTGGGAGCTCCACAAGCTCGGCGGCATGCGCGCGCAGATGGCCGTTGGCTTTGCGATGATGGCCCTCCTCGAGGACGAGGTCCCCGAGGGGTACACGTCCGTCGAGGGCTGGCTCAACGCTGCGTGGGACGGGTGTGGCGACTGGCTCGCCTGAGGCGGCCGCGCGTGTGTGTGCGTGTGGCGCGTGTGTGTGTGTGTGTGTAAAGTGTGTTACAACGCATGTTCCAACACAAGAGGCCGCGTTCCCGATCGCCCCCTCGCCGCCGACCGCCGCTGCCACCGCCGCCACCACCACGTGTGGCGCCATATCAACCCACCTACCCGCTCTACTCGCCCACATGTCCCCACACGGACTTTGCGAGCTACACGCCGACGCCGCCGGAGCCGGGGAGAACGATGCCGCTGCCGCCGATCCTCGGGCCGGCGGCGATCGAGGCGCTGCAGGAGGAGCTGACGCCGAGGACCTCTGGGCCAAGCTGCCCGAGGACCTGCAGGGCGTGATTGTGGCGCGCGTCTTCGCGCCGGCGGCCGCTGCCGACGACCTGTTGCCTCTCGCGGCGCGGCGCCTCGCGTCCGTCAGCAAGGGCTTTGCGGCGCAGGCCGGGAGCATCGACTGGGACATGGCCGCGCTGCGGTGGGACTGCCGCGCCTTTGCGGACGGCGAGCTGCGCGCCCCCGCCCTTGCGGTTCGGGTCGCACGCGTCGTGATCAAGCGCGAGCGCCGGATGCCCGGCAACAAGTTCCCCCTGACGGTGTACCAGGAGGTCTACGACTGCGCCAAGCAGCTCCCATTGTGGCAGCTCCACGCGAAGGCCTGGGACAACAACGAGAAGAGGTGGCAAATCATTAACAGAATTAACACCAGCATGCGGGAGTTCCACGAGGCGTTTGGCCAGCGCGAGGCCAGCGCGCTCGAGACGCGGGCCCGGCATCAGGGGATCGTCGCGCGATGCATCCACGAGGCGCGCCTCGACGAGGTGCAGAAGGTCCTCGTCATCGGCCGGCTCGACCGCATGTTCCAAGGCATCAACGTGAAGTTGCAATACTTGGCCGATGACCGACACGCTTCGGCGAGTAGTCGCCCCGATTACATCTCCATCCGGGATAGCCTCAAGAGGGACGTGAACCTTCTCGCCAGCATGTGACACGCTTGCGTGTGTGTGTGTGTGTGTGTGTGTGTGTGTGTGTGTGTCTCCGTGTGTGCGCGCGCGTGCGTGTACACATGGTCGATGTTGAAGTGCAAACCGATCCGCTGCCAGCGCTGCCACCGTTGGCGCTACTGCCCCCGCTGACGCTGCCGCCAAAGGAGGAGGAGGAGGAGGTGGACGCGGTCGACCATCGCCCAGAGCCTTCCATCGCGATGCAAGCGTTTCAAAATCGTCACGGTCGGGCGTGCGTGCCGTGCGCCAAACCCTCCGAGGTGCAGGCGGACCCGGACCCGGACCCGGACTACTCCGAGTCCGAGTCCGACGACGACGGCGACAACGACGATGGCGACAGCAGCAGCGGCGGCGACCCTTCCCGCGGCGCGCCCGAGGCGAACATGAACTTTGTGACCTTCGACCCGAGGTTTGGGGATCGCCCGTGGCGGTGCGCCGTGCCGGACTGCGGCAAGGGCTTCAAGACCAGGGCGCAGATCAAGCAGCACGGGCAGGAGAAGCACGACATCGGCGTCGTCTGGTGGCCGTGCGACCACTGCGACGTCGCGGTCAAGCGGAAAACGCACCTGATCTCGCACCTGGCCATGTGTCACGACATCTACGAGCGCTTGTGGCCGTGCGCCGTCCCAGGGTGCACCTTCCAGGGCAAGCTGAAGAACCACCTCACCAACCACATCAGGAAGACGCACACCCCTCGGCCCGCCCGCAGGCCAGTCGGGCGCCCGAGGGCACCTCGCCCCGTTGCGCCTCCGGCGCCGGTCGCGGCGGGGCCGCAAGCGGTAGTGGTGGAGGTGTGAGGCGTCCCCGTAAGCGTTTGTTTGTAATACACATTTTTTTTTCAATTGGTAACGAGCTCTCCAACCTTTGCGAGCAAGCTATACGCAGGGGCGCGGAGGTCGCTGATGCGGCTGTGGTCCACGAGCTCGTTGAGCGCGCGATAGACCCCGCGCAGGTGCATCAGTTGGCGAAACCCGACGTCGTTCTCGCCGAGGAGCTCCAGGCTCTCAATGATGTGACGCCTCGGATCGGCGTCCACCGAGTAGTAGTCGTCCAACCAGTGCTGCTTGAGGATGTAGCGAAACCTGCCGTGCCCATCCCGCGAGAGGAAGTGCTGCTTCCTACTAACCAGCTTGACGGTATCGAGGGGGTTGTCAGGGCTCAGGTCCCTCAGCAGCCGGTAGATCGCCATGGCCCGCGCCTTTGGCTTGCGGGTGTGGAGGGGGTTGTACACGAGCAGGCCATGTACCAAATTGACAAAGTAGTCCGGGTCATCAAACTTGACCACGTCAATCATCCGCGAGGCGATCATAGACGCTGGCGTGTCGCCGTCCTCCCAACCCCAGTCGTTCTCCTCCTCCTCACTCTCCTCCTCGGACGCGTCCGAGGCCTTGTCGAGCGCGGCGGCCCGCTCGTGCACCTTCATGGCGGCGTTGGACAGCTCCAAGTAGAACCCCTCCTCCGTGATCTTGTGCTTGTTCTCGTCGATGAGCGACTGCAGCTCCTTGGCCGCGTCCATGACGCCACGGCCGTCCATGGTGGTGCTTGGCAGGCTTGGCAGGCCGGCGCGCCGCTCCCCGTGCGCCACGCGCACAAGCGGCCTGTTTTGGGAGCTTCCACCTGAAGAACGGGAGAAGCAAAAGGGGCGCAGGAGGCCTTTTGTTGAAGGCCACCCTCGCGGTGAAGCTGTAGTGATCGGAGCGGGTGGCCTTCATCTCCACGTATCATTTTTGGATTGGTTTGCTTGCTGCAAGCCTCCTGAATGGTTAGGTTGGCGAATTGCTTTTATAGGGCGATTTTGGCGGCTGGGGACAACTTGTGGTGTCGGCGCACCACCACCCCCTCGAGTATGGCGTCAGTGTCCGATTCGTTTCCGATTCCGTTTGCTGGTGCGGCGCCAGCAAACGGCAAATGGTGCGCCAAGCTGCACTCCTGCTCCCAAAAACGGGCCACTCGTCGGCACGCTGTGGGTCGCGCCGACGCGCGCGCCCACCCCACCATGGACCGGTTCGTCACGGTCACCGCGCCAAGCACGCCAGCGGCGGCGGCGGCGCCACCCGAGGCGGAGCGCGTGCTGTACGAGCAGCGGGGCGCGCGGCTGCTCGAGCGCGACTTTCGCAAGTACAAGGAATCCATCGACATCGTTGTGGCCGAAGCGAAGCCGCTGCTAGTCGAGAAGCCGCGCATCCGCGTCATGAACAAGGAGTGCCGGCAGCAGCGCGACGTGGGCTTCTTCAGCGACGCGTCGAGCGGGTACGAGTACAGCGGGCAGATCATACCCGCGCAGCCCCTGACCTGTTACATGATGAACTTGCTTGGCCTCCTGCAAGAGGAGTACGGCGTGGCCTTCAACGGGCTGCTGGTCAATCGGTACCGCGACGGCACCAACTACGTCTCGCCGCACGGCGACAACGAGAAGGGGCTCGACCAGAGCGCGGGCGTCGTGATCGTGTCGTGGGGCGCCAAGCGCCTCTTTCGCCTCCGGGAGAATGCGCCCACCCAGCGACCAGCGGACCCCGTCGTCTTCAAGGGCGTGGAGACGCGCGCCTACTACGCGTTGCAGATGGCGGGCGAGCGGTTCCAAAAGGACCTGAAGCACGAGGTCCCGCAGCAGAAGCGGGTGACGGGCGAGCGGGTGAGCATCACCGCGCGGCTGCACCTGCCCGCGTACGAGGGCATGCTTGCAAAGATCCGCGCGCGCCTCGCGCAGCAGCAGGGGCAACCGCAGGCCGGCACGAAGCGGCCGCGGGAGGAGGACGAGGAGTAGCCGCTAGCCGCGCATGAGGACCCCGGGTGTATATTAGCCAGTGACTGTGCATGTGACCGCGCGTGTTGGGAGGCATGAATGACACGATTGCAAACTACACTCTGAGCGTGATCAACGGCACAAACGGTTCGGAGACGGAGCCCACCCCGCCGCTCGGCTACGCCGTGTGCGAGTTCTCGTCCTTTCAGCGCGAGATGCAGCTGCTGTACGGCGCGGCGCTCGCGCTGGCGGCCTTTCTGTGCACGCAGAGCCTCCTGCTCTTCGTGCTCGTGGGGCAGGTCAAGAAGGCGGCCCGGCTCGTGCGCGCGCTCAGCAAGGAGGCGGGCGTCCCTGGCGCCGAGGTGCGCACCAACCTCCTAGCTTCAGAGCGCAGCTCCAGCTCCAGCTCCAAATTCCAGTCGAAAACCAAGAAGTCTACCAACAACAAATCCGCCACGTTCACAGACCCCGACAACACCTCTTGTGCCGCGCCACGCGACGTCGACGAAGAGGACCTCTGACGGCGGCGCCGGGCCGAGCGCGCGCCTCTCGCCCGTTGTCGAGGACGGGGACGAGGCCGACGTGGAGCTGGAGCTGTCGCCCGAGCCCACCGAGCGACCGGTGATGCGCGCGCCGCCGCCGCCGGACAAGGGACGCTCGCCGCCGTGGTACAAGCGCCGTCCGTTCTTCCTGCGGCTGATGGAGGAGTCGCTGAGCTCGTGAGCGCGTCAGAGCGGCAGTATTGCGATGACCGCGGCGACGGCCAGCCGTCGCGAGCCGGGACACTTGTAGCTGACGACGCGTGACATGTTGAGTATCGTGTAGAGTTTGATGAGCATGCCGTACCCCCGGTCCAGTTTTGGAACGTGCACGAGCACGCGCCGCGCCGAGAGCAGCCCCAGCAGGAGCAGCGCGCCCACCTGCTGCTCGGCCATGCACAGCCACACGACCACGACCGCGGCCGCGTTGCGCAGCCGCAACAGCACCCCGCGCTTGTAGACGGGGTGGTGCGACAGGTTGAGCAGCGGCACCGAGACGCGCTCCACGAAGAGCGCGAGCACGAGGAGCAGCGACGCGCTCGCGCCCGACGCGAGGCAGCCCACCTCGTGGAAGTCGATGCGCGGGCACGCGAGCTGCGCGTCGGGAAGCTCGGCCGCCACGGCGAGCGCCGGCACGCCGCACTGCGTGACCAGCGCCGCGTGTGCGGCGGCCGAGACGGCCGCCGAGACGAGGTAGTGCGCGGCGCGCAGCACGCGCCGCGTGCGCGCGCCCATCTGCGAGCTCATGAAGTGGCTCAGCCCGAAGACGTGCTCGGTCAGGCTCGCGTAGACGGCCATGACCAGGATGAGCGGCGGCACCGTGAGCGCAAACATGCCGATGACGCGCGAGACCGAGACGACGGTCTCGCCGTCCTGTGCGGCGTGGAAGTCGGGGCTGGGCATCGCGAACGCGCCGCCGTTGCGCATCGCTCAGCGCCACAAAAGCGGCGCGGCCCTCGCTAGCGCGCCGCCTCACCATAACAGCGACATCCTCGGGGACCAGATAAAGGGACGCGCGTGGGTTCCCGTGCGCCATGGCGGTGGTGCAGGCGGGCCAGTACGTTGCGAACGCGCACCTGCCCTTCTTCTTCACCGTGGACCCCGACGAGCCAAACCCCGCAACATGCTCCTCCATGCAACCGGTGCAGCTTGACAGCGGCTACAACGTCGTCGACCCATCATACAAGGACGTTGGCGTCCTCGAACCGATCCGCGACCGCGGCGCCTGCTTGGACGCCATGAAGGCGGTGTCGTCAACGTACACCAACAACGTGGTCGACACGCTGTCGCAACTTCCCGACGGCGCGCAGTGCTCCGGCTGCTTCTTCACCAAACGCGGCGTCAGCCCGGCCTTTATAAGGGACTGGTACTTTTGCGAGTACAACCCGAGCCAGACCTACGACGGCTGGTTGGACCCGAGCACCAGCACCTACGCGCAGGTCGTGTGTCACCTCTCCGTCTCGCCCTCGCCGCCGCCGCCCTCGCCCCCGCCGCCCTACCCACCCTCGCCCTCGCGCCCTCCCGAGTCGCCCTCGCCCTCGCCGCCGCCGCCCCCGCCCCCCCCGCCCCCGCCCCCGCCGCC
>Ga0209503_10000554_pt1 | contig 22042 bp, 11 predicted proteins | sample SouAtlMetagenome_2_FD_187448 | JGI IMG/M metagenome (GOLD analysis project Ga0209503, IMG submission 187448) | Marine eukaryotic phytoplankton communities from Atlantic Ocean - South Atlantic ANT15 Metagenome (SPAdes) (version 2) | ecosystem: Environmental > Aquatic > Marine > Oceanic | place... | reverse complement strand
GAAAATAGCAAATAATGCTGTAACTTCAGCTAAACTTGCAGATAATTCTGTGGGCATAACACAATTGAATGTGTCAGATGGCTCAAACGGTCAAGTACTTACTACAAATGGTAGTGGAACACTTTCTTTCTCCACAGTATCTAGTGGAGCTTCAAATCAAAATGCTTTTTCTAATGTAGCCGTTTCAGGTCAAAGCACTCTTGCAGCCGACGCAACAACAGATACTTTAAATCTTGTAGCGGGTAGTGGTATTACTATTACTACTAATGCAGGTACAGATTCCGTTACAATTAATTCGACAGCAACGGGCTCAGTAACAGAAGCCTTTAAAACTATTGCTGTATCTGGACAAAGTAACGTTGTAGCAGACGGAGCAACAGACACACTTACTTTAGTTGGTGGCACAAATATGACCATTACAACTAATGCTAGTAATGATACAATTACTTTTGCTTCAAGTGGTGGCGGAACTGGTACAACAGGTGGTATAGATTCTCAAATCTTTAATGGAGATGGAACAGATACTACTTTTACACTTACTACCGCTCCTTCTACAGAAGACAATTTATGGGTATTTGTAGATGGTGTATATCAGAATAAAGATTCTTATAGTGTAAGTGGAACTACACTTACTATGGCAGACGCTCCTGATAATGGAACAAAATTAGCAGTTCATCATGTAAGAGTTGGAGTACCAGCAAATAACAGTATAACAGCAGCACAACTAGCAAGCCCTCTATCTTTAACTGGCGACTTTGCAGTAGATACAAATGTATTAAAAGTAGATTCAACAAATAACAGAGTAGGTATAAATATTACTTCTCCCTCAGAAGCTTTAGATGTAAATGGAAGCATGGGGTTAGCTGGAGAACTAAAACTTGTTACTGCAATACGACATGCTAATTCAGGCGCACAGGTTATTGACAATGATAACGATACTTATTTTATACTTAATGACCCTGAAGGTAGTAATCGTATAAAGCTTGGTGATTCAGGAGATACATCTAATACTTACAGAAATACTAGTCATAAATTTGAGCCTATATCTGGCACTGAATATATGCGTATTAATAGTACAGGAGTCGGTATAGGAACAACATCCCCAGCAAGACCTTTACATATTGCAAGTACTTCAGCAATGAGAGTACCTATAGGAACAACCGCTCAAAGACCTTCAGGAGCTGTAGGAGACTTTAGATATAATTCAAACGATGGACAGTTTGAAGGATATACAGCAGCAGGCTGGGGAGCTATTGCAGGAAGTGGTGGAGGTAGTTCATCAACTTTCCTAGTACAAGAATTAACTGGTAATGGTAGTACAACAGCGTTTACATTAGAAAAAACTGTAACAAGTGAAGACAATCTTATAGTATTTAACGAAGGTGTATTCCAAAGACAAGATTCTTATGCAGCAGCAAATACAACAATAACATTTGATACTGCTCCTGCAAATGGAAATAAACTCGTAGTTTACCAAATGGAAACTGGAGTAGTTGGTGTCGCTCCTAAAATAGACACAATGACTGGAGACGGTAGTGATACTACTCTTACTTTAAGCGTTGCTCCAGCGTCTGAGAATCAAACCATAGTAAATATTGATGGTGTTACTCAGCATAAAGCAACATATAGTGTAAGCGGAACTACTTTAACATTTAGTTCTCCACCACCAAGTGGCTCAGCAGTAGAGTGTATAACTCTTACAAATATGAGTGTAACTACAATCGGAGACGATGATTTAGATACAAAGATTCATTTTGATGAGACAGCAGACGATGATGTAATAAGATTTGACACTGCTGGAACAGAAAGAATGGTTATTGGTGGTACAGGAAATGTTGGAATAAACACAAATTCTCCTTTAAGTAAGTTTAATGTAAAAGGAACACAAGGAAACTGGCGCGTTGATCCTGACTCCGTATCAGGAGAAATACAAGTTCTTGCTACTACCACAGCTAACGATGGTTTCAGAGATTATAGAATAAGAACTAATCAATTTATAGTTGATACAAACGGCAGTGAACGTATGCGCATTGCAACTAATGGTAATACAACTTTTAATAATGACCTTACAGTCACAGGTAATTTTACAGTAAACGGTACAACAACTACATTAAATTCTACAAGTTTAACAATAGATGATAAGAAAATAACAGTTGCAGAAGGAGCAGGAAGCTCAGCAGGAGCAAATGAATCTGGTATAGAAATAGGAGTTGGAGCAACTGGTGCTTCTAGTAATCCTTCATTACTATACTATAATTCTGGTACTAAATTTGTAATTAATAAACCTTTAGACATTACAGGAAATTCAACAGCGACTAATCAAATTGCAACTACATCTGTGTATAGTAACAATGGCGTATATTATGGAGCAAGTACTTTAGATTTAAAAGATTCAAGTTCAGCAAGTTTCTTAAGTTTTGCATCAAATAAAAATGCTACTTTTGCAGGAACAGCACAAGCAACAAGAGTAGGGATAGGTGCTGCACCACACGCTACTGCTGCTTTAGAAATTACAACTACAAATCAACACATTCGCTTGGCAAATGGCTCTGAACTAGCACTAATAGACTTAGATGCAAATGGTGCATTAAAAATATGGTCACATGGCGATAATTCAAATAATGAAATATTGTTCTATCAAGGTACTGGTTCAGGCGCAGAGAAAATGCGTATTCACGGAAGTGGTAAGGTGGGGCTTAAACAAGATTCTCCTAATGCAGACTTACATATAGGAGATTCAAATGCTGAAGGAAGTGCAACTAATCCAGCACTACAAATAGGTGGAGCAAATACTTATCGTTTAGGTATGTATACTACAGCTGAAGCTGGAGTTATAGATAATGCAAACGGTGATGATGGACTTATATTCCATACTAAAAATGCTGGCGAAGCCATGCGTATTGATGCTTCAGGTAATGTTGGAATTGGTTTAACTCCTACTGGATATCTTACAAGTGGTTATGTAGCAAGATTATATGGAGGAACTCAAACATATATTTCATTTAATAACAGCACCCATACAACGCAAGTAGTGGGTGGTTTTGTTGTAGGAGCTGATGGCGGTGCTGCAAGAATAACACAAAGAGAAAATCAGCCTATGATTTTCGCAACTAATGATGCAGAAAGAGTGCGTATTGGTGCAGGTGGAGCTATTGATATAGCAAATAATCAATTAGGTTGGTACTCTAATACAGACAGTGCTTGGATGGACGGCACAATGAGATTTAGTAACCTAAACTTTAAAAATGCTGGTGGAACAACTAGAATGTATATTGCTGGTTCAACAGGCAAAGTTGGTATTGGAGTAGGAAGTGGCGCAGTAAGTAGGCTTCATGTTAGAGGCACCGCAAGTGATACTATGACAACTGCAAATGCATTTGCCGCATTTGATGGAACAGGTGGAGACGGCATCATTATAGGAGCAAGAGCTTCTAGTCCATTCGGGACTTATATACAATCAGGATATACACCAAACATAGGAACATCACATCATTATCCTTTACTATTGAATCCACATGGCGGAGTTGTATTATTTAAGAAATCAGATACGAGTGTTAATGTTGCAGGTGGTTACATAGATGGCGGCGAATGTATTATGTCTACTTCAAGTGGCGCAAATACATACTTAGTAAGAAACACAAGTAATTCTAGTTACTCATTTTATGTTGGAGGAGATGGAGAAATTCATTCAACAAATACTAGTATTACATCATTGTCAGATGAAAGACTAAAAGAAAATATAAAACCACTTGAAACTGGATTAGATGAAATAATGAAACTAAAACCAAAAACATTTGATTGGAAAGAGGGCGAAGGGTCAGGCAAAAAGAATCTGTCTGGTTTTATAGCACAAGAAGTAGAAACAGTATTACCAGATTTAATTGCAGAATTTAAACATGATGAGTTAGACGATGCTAAGTCTATAAAAATTGCAGATATGATACCAACACTAGTAAAAGCAATTCAAGAATTAAAAGCAGAAATAGAGGAGTTAAAGAGTAAATAATGGCACTAACAAAAGCAACATACGGAATGATAAGCGCAGACACTTCAACAATCGATTTGAATATCGATGCGAATACTTTGTATGTGGATTCTTCTGCCAATAGAGTTGGTATTGGAACCAATAGTCCTACTAATAAACTTGAGATTAAAGCTGATTCAGGACATCTTAGACTACAAGGTGCAACTACTACTACAAAAGGATTAGCTTTATTATTTGACAATACTAATAACAGATGTGAAATAAGAAGTGACCAAGCAGGAGTTAATCAATTAGACCTGCAATACTATGCTCTAAATCATAAGTTTGGAAGAAATGCATCTCTTATTACAATGACTCTTACAGACACAGGCGAAGTTGGAATTGGAACAACTAGCCCAAGCACTTTATTAGAGCTAAGAACAGATACAGCATCAAGCGGTTATGGAGATTACCCAGCGTTAACAATAAGAAATGACAACGCAGCTGGTTATGGAGCAATACACTTTAATGAAGGAAGTACTCAAAGAGCAAGAGTAGAAGTAGGAAATAATAGTGGTACTCCTTATATGGGATTATACACAACGAGTGGAAGTAGTGGAATTACGATTAAAGATGGCAAAGTTGGTATCGGACACTCTGCCCCATATTTCCCACTACACGTACACGGGCCGACTGGATTTAATGGAGAAGCTAAAAATAACATACTAGCATTTGACTCAGCCTCTGCAACCACAGGAACAGGCGGAGGTATAGCTTTCGGTGGATATACAAATGGTACAGGCGGAGATGTTTATCACTTTGGAAATATTCAGGGTATAAAAGAAAACTCTACTGCTGGAAATTATGCAAGTGCTATGCTTTTCTCTACTCGAGCAAATGGTGCAACCCCTCTCGAGCAAATGCGAATCAGTAGTACGGGCAACGTTGGAATTGGAACGAGTAGTCCACAAGATAAACTTCATGTATATGATGGTGACGTAGGAATAGAAAATAGTTCAGGTAGAAGATATAGATTAATTGCTGAAGCTAATGGCGCATTTACAATTAGAGACCAAACAGCTGCAGCGGGCAGATTAGCGATTAATACTTCAGGTATTGTTAGCGTAAGTGGAGGCCTTGAGACAACTCAGACAGTAGCAAAGGCTGTTTCATTAGCAGGAACATACTCTGGGGGAAATTATATTGAATGGAAGAAAGGTGGTGCAGCAGAATTTTATATAGGAAGTAGTAACACAGTAGGTTCAGGTAGCGGATATTATGATTTATATGCTATTTCTGGATATGGTCAAAGATTCTTTACAGGTGCAGCAGAAAGAATGCGTATCACTAGTGACGGCAAGGTAGGTATAGGAACGACTTCAGTAGATGAAAAACTTCAAGTAGAAGAAGGCAATATAAAAATTGAAGGTGGCAGCAATAATACTGCGAGAGAATTAATATTTGCTCACACAGGTTATACAGGTAACCAAACAATATTAGAGCAACGTATGCCAGGCGGTCCTTATGGTCGACTACATACAACACAAAGAAAATTAATAATAGAAGCTGGTTCAGGCGGTGGCACTGGAACAGGCGAAAAACTAGAATTCTGGACTAATGCTAGTCGTGCAATGACAATTGATACTTCTCAGAATGTAGGTATAGGAACGAGCAGTCCAGCTACTAATCTAGATGTATATAATGGCAGTGGTTGGGGACAAGCTAGGCTTGATGGTACTTCTGGGGGAGAACTTTTATTTGCAAAGGCAGGAACAAGTTATGGAAATATGTATGCAAGTGATTCACATGGGCTTGTAATTCAAGCTATGGGTGGTACTAATACATTAGGATTCCGAACTAATGGTGCTGAAAGAATGCGTATAGATTCTTCAGGCAAGGTCGGAATTGCAAATACAACACCATCAAATAACCACGCTAACGCTAATAATTTAGTGGTTGGTAATGGTAGTGCTGGCGGTATAGCTAACTATGTAGGAACTGGATTAGGTTGGTACGCTTTTTCAAGAGATAACGCAAATAACACTGATGCTTACGATGGCGGTATGTCATACGATGGTTCAAGAAATCTTATGTTTCATACAAACGCAGGTGCTGAAAGAATGCGTATTGATGGCGCAGGCAACGTTGGAGTTGGTCTTACACCAAAAACAGGCTTTTCCAACGATAAAACTTTACAAGCCTTGGGTCCTATCGGCTCAGGTAAGTCAGCTGGAACTTATTCACCCTCAGACCCTAGAACTTTTAGAGATTGGTTTGTCTATGCAGGTCCGACAAGTGGTATCAATAGATATGTTCATATGAAAACAGATTTATGGGCAGGAGGTTCTCCAGCTGGTAATACTGAATATACTATGTCTGTTTTTAAATATCATAGTGCTTATTCATATGGAAACGCTAAAGTTTCCGAAGGAATGATTGCTTGGCATAATTGGTCTGGGAGTACTGCTCATCAACGAATTGTACATAATCCAGTTAGTAATTGGGCAATCGTAAAAGAAAGTTATACTTCAAGCGATGGTTATGTGGTACTTGTCGCAGATATTTTAGCTTCAGGTAGTTATTGTTGCTTCTCAATTGATTGGCATCAATGGGCTGGATACACTTTAAGAAACAGAAAAGTAACAGCAGTAACACAAAATGCAAGTGCAACAGGAGCATATTAATGGAAAGACATATAGCAGAACAAGAAATGAATGAAATGAGTTTTCCCGCAGTACAAGAGGGAGATAAAGCATCGCATGGAGGATATACATTTACATATACCTCAGGAAAATGGATAGCGGATTAAGGAGATATAGATGGCAGCAACAAAAATACCACAAGAATTACTAGAAAAAACTTCTATAACTTTTGCCGACAACGAAAAACTAAACTTTGGTACGGGCGATGATTTACAAATTTTTCATGATGCCAGTAATAGTTATATACAAAGTGCAACAGGCAATTTTAATCTTACAACAGACGGTGGTAATGAATTTGCATTGACAGCAGTTAATAACGGAGCGGTTAGTCTTTTCCATAATGGTTCAAAAAAATTCGAAACAACTTCTACAGGTGCAAGTGTTACTGGCAGTGTGACAAGCACAACAGGATTTACTACTGCTGCAAATACTCGAGTTCAAGCGAGTAGCGGAATGCTCTTTTTAAACGGGCCCTCTGCTGTAACATTTGAAGTTGGAGCAGGTAGTGAAAAAATGCGTCTTATTTCAACAGGTCTTGGAATTGGAACAACTTCGCCATCAGGTGAGCTTCATATTGTTGGAACAAGTGGAGGTAATGGTGATGTTTATGTTGGAAGAACCTCAGGTGCAGAAATACATACACAAGCACAATCTGCTACAGGAATTTTCGGTACTTCATCAAACCATGATTTAGCATTTAAAACTAATGATACACAAAGGATGCGTATTGACACTTCAGGAAATGTTGGAATTGGAACCTCTAGTCCTTCATCAGATTTAACAGTTGATTCTGGTACAACAAATCATGCTTATTCTCCTACGAGTTTTAATTCTAACGCACAAATAAAAATAGATGTTGCTTCAACTCAAAATAACTATGCAGGAATTCAGTTTACTCATTCAGGAAATACAGAAGGATTTATTGGTCTTATTCGTCCTAGTACAAATATTAGTGATGCTGATTTTGTAATTCAAAGTTACTCTCATTCTACTTCCTCGTATTCTGAAAAAATGCGAATTACAGATGAAGGCAATGTTGGAATTGGAACCTCTAGTCCTTCATCAGAACTGCACATGCACGTTACTGGTACAAGTAATGGAGCTCAAATATTATTTGATAGCGACTATGGAACAGGTTATGTTGGGCAAGAAAATAACGCATCAAACAATTTAATTATTGGTAGTTCTAGTGCTGGTATAACATTTTATGCTGCTAATGCAGAAAAAATGCGTATTGGTAGTACTGGTGGTGTTGGAATTGGAACTACTGCTGGAACAGGTTATCAGTTAGATATTACAGGACAAAGTGGTTATGACGATATATTAAGATTAACTGCTGTTGGAACTAATATGGGTGCAAGAATTAACCTTACAAATACAGGAACAGGAGTTGCAAGAATTAACGCAACTAATAATAGTCTTGCTTTACAAACTGGTGGCACATCAAGAATGAGTATTGATAGTTCAGGAAACGTTGGTATTGGCGGGACTCCACATTCTTCTGGAAGACTTTTAGTTAGTAATGGTGGAACAAATCAAATAGTTCTTAAAGGAACATCAGGTACTACTAATATTAATATGGGCAACTTTTATGGTGGTGGTTATATTTCAAATAACTACTATTACGACGGTGGACATCAAGCTGATGATAATTCAAAAGGCGCGTTTGAAATATTTCTAGGTGATGACATATATGGTATTAATTACCATTCAGCTGGTGCAATGGGTACAAGAAGGCGAGATTTTCATATTAGTGATACTGGCAATATTGGAATAGGAACAAATAATCCAAACTCTTATTCTAATCAAACCACTCTTACTATTAATGGTGCAACCTATGGTAGGCTTGATATTGAAAGCTCAAACACATTAAGAGCTTCATTGTTTGCAACTTCAGGTAGTGCTACTGTTTACACCACACAAGATGTGTTAAGTTTTGATACTTCTGGCGGAGAAGTCATGCGTATGATAGCTAATAAAAATGTTGGTATCGGAACAACTACTCCTCTTAGTAAACTACATGTTGCTAGTGGTCTTGGTAGAAATGCTGGTGGTACCGCGCGATTTGGTAAAAATGCTGGACATGGACTATTTATACATTCTGATGCATCTTCAAGTTCTCACTATAATTGGATGATTACTACTCAGGATACTGTAAACAAAGGGCTTGAAATAATACCTTCTGATTCAGCTGGAGGTACTCAATTTACGACTCCAGCTTTTGTTATTATAGCAGACACAAGAAACGTTGGAATTGGAACTACGACTCCAGCATTCACTCTTCATACAAAAGGTACAACAGCAGGTAGTAATAGTTCATCTGCGTCTGGACAGCAACATAGTGCAGTTCAAAGTACAAACGCATCTGCTGGAGGTTATTATGAAAAAGTTAGGTATTACAACTTCTCAGGAAATACAGACCATACTTTAGTTTGGGGTAACACAGATTCTTACTTCTCTGCAATGGTAGAAATGTGGGCAGGTTGTTCAAATGGTGGTACACGAAATAATATATATGTTAGAGGACTTTGGCACAGTAATCATACAGCTCATCTTTGGGATGAGTTAGATAGAACAGCAAATGTTTCAAATGGAGATACCTTTACATTTACTGCAGGTGAGTATAGTTCAGGTTCTACTGCATCAAAATTAACATTATTTCATGATTACGGAAGTGCTTCGTTTTATTACGGCAAAGTAAAAATAACTGTAATCGCAGGCGATTATAGTTATTATAATATATCATAGGAGATAATATGGCAGTTACAGTAAATGAATATTTTGAAATAGAAAAAAATGGTATAGTTTATATACCTGCAATGAAAATAACAAAAGATATAACAACTCATAACGAAGAGGGTGTAAAAGTAGTTGAGATTAAACAAGTTTGGGAAACAACTACTATAGAAGATATAACTGATTCAGAAGTAAAAGAAAAAGCACTTGAAATATGGACAGAGAATAATATAGCTACATTTAAAATAGCAAGAGAATAGCAAGAGGAATAAAAAATGGCAAAGACACAAGTACCAAGTGGATATATAGAAGACGATGCAATTACTTCGGCAAAGATAGCTGATAATACTATACAGGTAGGGCATCTACATAGTTCACATGGAATAACAACAAACAATATCGGAGAGCACACAAATAATAAATATTATACAGATGCTCGTGTCGATACGCGTCTTGCCGCAAGTAAATCAAGTAATTTTGTTACTACTGGTAATATAAGAATAACTAGTGACAGTGGTGTTGTAAGTGTAGGAGCAGGAAATGATTTAAGACTCACTCACAATGGAACAAATAGTTTTATTACAAATGTTGCTGGAAATTTAGTACTGAGGCAGGAAGTAGATGATAAAGATATTATATTTCAAGCAGACGATGGAAGTGGTGGATTAGCACAGTACTTTAGAGTAGATGGAGGTCAAGAACATGTACTTTTTTCAAAACCTATAAAATTAACTGATAATACAAAAATACAAATTGGTACAGATAATGATTTAGAAATTTATCACAGTGGTACTGATTCTTTTATAGATGAATCTGGTACAGGTAAGTTATTTATAAGGTCTAATGAAATAAGACTTAACAAATATACTGGCGAATTTATGATAAGAGCTATTGCAGATGGTGCAGTTACTCTATATCACGATAACACAGCTAGAATAAATACAACTTCCTCAGGTGTAAACGTAACAGGAGCTTTAACTGCAAGTGGAATTGCAACTGTAGGAAATATAGACATACCTGCAAATGGGACAAATGATACAAGAATAGAAATTGGTACAGGCTCATCATCTAATCATAATGCATATATTGATCTTAGAGGAGATGCAACATATACAGATTACGGTCTACGTCTAATCAGATTTAATACAGGTGCAAATGCAAACTCACAATTAGTTCATAGAGGAACTGGTACACTATTTGTTGAGGCGGCAGATGCAGCTAGTGTTATTCTAAAAACCAATGGAACGGATGCTGTAACTGTTGACAGTTCACAAAATGTTACAATTGCAGGTAATCTTACCGTAAGCGGTTCACAAACAATATTAAATACTGCAACTCTCGATGTAGAAGATAAGAATATAACTCTGAATAAAGGCTCAGGAGATACTTCATCAACTGCAGATGGAGCAGGTATAACAATCCAAGACGCAGTAGATGCAAGTACAGATGCTTCTTTAACTTGGAGAGCTTCAGACGACAAGTTTATTTTCTCTCACCCATTAAGAATGTTTGGACAATTTGAACTTCCAGACAATGTAAAAATGGTTGCAGGAGATGGGAATGATTTACAGATTTATCATAATGGATCGAATTCTTATATTGATGACACTGGAACGGGCGCTTTAAATATACGCTCAAGTGGTATATACTTAGAAAAGGCTAATGGTGCCGAAGTCATGGCCTCATTTATAGCAGACGGTGCAGCAACACTTTATCACGATGGATCTCCTAAACTAGAAACAAAATCAACTGGTATAGCAGTAACAGGAAATATTGCAGCAGAGTCAGGACATATTGAAGCAGGAAATTTAACTACTGCAAGACATTTAAGAGCTTACTATAGTGATGGTGCATATATGACCTTGCAAGGATATGGTTTAGAAATGAATCGTTCTGCTTCTTACATACGACCAACTACAGATGCTGATAAAACTTTATATATTGGTGGAGCAGATGCGGCTTTAGATTGGAGTGCAATATATTTTAGAAGTGCAAATGGTCTTTACATGACAGGAACTAAATTTTTAGATACTAATAGAAACTTAACTAATATAGGTACTATTTCTAGTGGTGCTATCACAACAAGCGGAACTTTAACAGTAGATGCAGGTTCTAGCGGAATGATAGACTTTGGAGATGTAACTTCTGCTTATGGTAGATTGTATGCAGATTCAACAGGTACTTACATAGGAAGTAAAAGTAATCATAATCTTATATTTAGAAGTAACCACACAACAGCTCTTACTATAGACACTTCACAAAACGCTACTTTTGCAGGGGATATAACTTCAGGATCTATTGTAAGTAGCGGAAACGGATTCTTTAATGGCACAAAACTAGAAGGTGACAGTAAAGAGATGATTAGATTTAGTGACACTTGGTTAAGACTAAATCCTGCAAATGAATTTACTGACGGTATATATTGTGGTGACGGTTTATTAAGAACAGACGGACACTTTCAAGTTGGCTCTAGTGGAGCTAAGTTTAGTGTAAATGGTTCAACTGGTAATGTTACTGTTGCAGGAACAATTGCAGGCAATAATACAATTTCAACAAGCATTGGTACTACTAACATAGGAGTAGACATAACTGGTACAAGTAGTAGTTATACTTCTGCTGCAATTAAGAATACAGGTAGTGGAGATGCAATTCTATGGATGGATGCTTCAAACGGAGATTTATCAGGAAGTGACTATGCTTCAATAAGACAAAATAATTCACTAGAGATAGTAATTCGTACAGAAGCAAGTGCTGCTGGTATCTCTTTGCAAACGCAAGGAGCTCAAAGATTCAGAGTATCTAGTGGAGGAACTTTAGAAAGAGGAAGTTCTAATACAGCGACTTTAACACAAGCAGGAGCTTTAACAGTTGCAACAGGAACATTTACAGGAAATGTACAACACACAGGTTTAACAATGACTTCTGGTACAGATATTGACCAGTTAATAACAGCAACAGACTCACTAACACTTTCTGACGCATGGCAAGATACAAGTATTGCAGGAAGTGATTTAGCTTCAGGAACTTATATAGTACAAGTTTATGTAAATGATAATGGCGTAGGCGGAGGACATTATCAAGAGTTTTATTCTGGTGTTATGAGTTGGACTGCAAGCTCTACAAACTCAAGCGAAGTAGATGAAATAATTTTACATAGAGCAGGACACGCACCAAATGCTGGAGATATTTATTTAAGAACAGAGAGAAGATACCAATCAGGAGACGTTGGTACATTAATGCTTCAAATAAGAGGCTCAACAACTAATTCAGGTGCAAGTAATTATATATTCAAATTTAGGAGAATGATATGACGTTTAAAGTTCATGACGGTGTAGAGATAGATGGAAAGTCTCTCACAAATAGCGGAGGAACTCTTTCATGGGGAGGAGTAGCTGTGGGCTCTGGAGGAGGAGTCACAATCAGCAGCAACGCAAACAATCGAGTGCTTACAGGAGACGGATCAAACGCAGTCGGAGAAACAAATTTAACATTTGATGGTACTAATCTACAAATTGTTGGCTCAAGCAGAGGTTTAATTACAGAAAAATTAAGATTAGGAGCAACAGATACAAGTTTTATAGAAAGAGATAGTACTGTAAATATTGGCTACAGAGCTGATGGTGTTCATAGATTTTGGACTTACAATAGTAGTTGGTTAGAAAGAGCACAACTTACAGACACAGGTTTTAATTTATTAGCTGGTCATACGTATCAGCTTGGAGGAACAACAGTTATAGATGCTAACCGAAAGATTACTGCAAACGAAAGAGTTATTGTCTCTGGCAGTACAAATGGATATACCACCGCACCACTTGTTTATTTTGATTCAACCAGTACCGCAAATGCAGGCGTACGAGATTGGGCAATCGGACCCGCAGATGACTCTTATGGAAACTTTCATATTTTTGTTGGAGCAAGCACAGGTGCAGACCCAGTTGGAAATGCAGGAAGAGTCTTAACTATTACAAATACAGGTAACGCTACCTTTGCAGGAAGTATATCTAGTGGTGCTATAACAGCTTCTGGAACAACAAACATCAATGCAGCACTTACAGTTAAAAATGCTTATAACGAAACTAAGTTCATAAGAAATGTAGATGTAGCAAGTGTTGGTGCGGCAGGACACTATCTGAGTATTGGTGCCCTTAATAGTGGAAGCGTAGTAACTCCTAATGTAATTAATGGAGTTACAGATACTGATGGGACATCTAGCAGTTTTGCGTTAATGCAAGACGGAGCAAACTCACTTAGTTTTAATTCAAGTAAAAACGCTACCTTTGCAGGAACTATCTCTAGTGGTGCTATAACAAGTACAGGTAACTCAGTATTAACTGGAAGTGGCTCTAGTGGAAGTGCATTTATTGTTAAAAGAGGTAGTAATGGTGATGATGCGTTTACTGTACAAAATACAGGAGATGTTTTAATACAAGCTAGTTATTTATATGTAGTTTCTACAGCAGGCTCATACTTTCAACATGCTGCTAGATTTAGGGGTGGTATTAGCAATGATACTTCAGGAGTTGCATTAACAGTATCTGACGATTTGAATGTTGATGGTGTTGTGCAAATTTCAGGCACTACAGTAATAGATACTTCAAGAAATCTGACTAACATAGGAACTATCTCTAGTGGTGCTGTAACAAGTAGTTCTACATTCAGCAGTACAATAAGTGGTAATAATACGACAGGAGGAAACATTGTTTTAGGGCCAAGTAGTGGTTCTTCTAAGTGGTATGCAATTACAGGCAGGCAATATGATAGCGGGACTGAGACAGAAGGCTATTCTTTAATTACTGGTGCGGCTTCTTCAGGCGTTAATGATGTGGTTATTGGTGGCGGCTTGGACGAGCAAAATGCCGCAACAAAAGTAATGATAAAAGCCAGTGCAAACAGCACAACTAGGAATGGTACAGAGATAGTAAGAGTAACTACAAGTGGGCTAGATGTAAGAAACAATGTAATTAGAATTACAGGCACTACAGTAATAGATGCATCAAGAAACTTAACTGCTACCAATGCTACCTTTACGTCTTCAGCAGGCAACTTTATCATAAAACATGCTAGCACTGGTAATGCATCAGTACCTTGGGTTCAGTTTAAAGATGGTAATAATACGAACCTCGGATATGTTGGTTACGGTTCTAGTGGCAATTCTGATCTCTACATTGTTAATCAGGGTGCGTCAAACACAGGTGATATTATTCTGTACGCAGGAAGTCAGGCACGGCTTACTGTACACAATAACGGCACGCTAGATTCTGATGGTCCTATACAGATAAATGGAACTACAGTAATAGATGCATCAAGAAACTTAACTAATATAGGTACAGGTAATTTTGCAGGTAATGTTACCATTGATTACACAGGTAACAGCACAAATGATGCAGGATTATATGTAGCGAATGATGCTAGTGACTGGGGTATTTATGTCAATAAAGATGGTTCAGCAACTTACGGTTTAAAAATTGCAGCTGATGGTGATTATGCTCTTCAAATAACAAGCTCAGACGGATCAGAGAAATTCAGAGTAAGTGGAACAGGTAATGTAGTTACTGCTTCTGATATACAAACCTCAGGAGGATTGATAAAGTTTACTAGTAACAACCATGTATTAACTACAAATAATACAAACAATATTTTATTAAAATCAGGAAATACTGGAACAATGGGTCTTTTGGGACAAAACAGTGGTAGTCAGTTTAGATGGCAAATATATGGAGATGGCAGTAATTATGGTTTCTTAGACGGAAACTGGGCTAACTGGGATATTCAAAAAGCTATAAATGGTGCATTTAAAGTAGACGAAGGCGCAGGACTCAAAAGAGTACTTAATGAAGCTAACTGGTCCAGTTATATTAGTAATAACAACCAATTAACAAATGGAGCTGGTTACATAACATCATCTCATACTGGATTCGACTCAAGATATATTACAAAGGGTGGTTCATGGTACGGAAGTAATTTCCCTGGCTCAAGATGGAATGGATTTAGTGTAAATGGTGGAGAAATTGTATTTGGAAGAGATAATCCAAACAACGGCCAAATGTCTATACTTGTTGATGGTGCTTTTTACGCGGGTGAAAATAACGGATTTTATTCTATATATTCAGGCAACAACTATAATAATAAAGTAGGTTTTAATAGTAACTCATCAGGACATTTCTTGATTAATACTACAAATGTAAAAGCAGATGGAAATACTATATGGCATGCTGGAAACTCAGCACAGTTTACTTCTGCACTTAATACAAAACTTGCAGGTATAGCAGCTAGTGCAAATAACTATACATTTCCATATAGTGTTTCTACAGGAGCAACTGCAAGTCATATTGTTCAAAGAGACGGCAACGGTTATATAATTGGTAATTATTTATATATGACAGGAACATTTGCAAACGCTGGTGCAGGTGGCACAATGGGTTACTTTACAGGTACAAATGGAAGTGATAACTATGGTCGTTCATGGACAGCTGCTCAGGCAAGAACTTTGCTAAATGTAGCAGACGGAGCTACAAATGTAACCAATACTAACCAGTTAACAAATGGTGCAGGTTATATTACATCAAGTGGAACAGCTGCAAATGCTAGTCAAGCAGGCGGATTATCGGTTCACTCAGGAAGAAATAACGAAGCAAACAAGATTGTAAGAACAGATGGTAATGGATATATACAAGCAGGTTGGATAAATACTACATCTGGTAGTACAACAACTGCTATTAGTAGAATATATGCTTCGAATGATGGGTATATTAGATATTACACTCCTGATGCCTACCTAAATAGTGGTGGTATGGGAGAAAAGATATTTAATAATCAAGACCAATCTCATGGTACTAGTACAAACTTTAATACTAATATGCCAGCAGGTGTTCATTACATGCAACAAGGAACAAACGGTCCAACAGGTACAACTTCTCATCAGTTCTATGGAATAAAATTTGGTTTAGGTGGAGACTATGGTACTACATCGGGTGGTAGTGATTATGCTTCTCAAATGTACTATCCAAGAGCTGCTCAAAGTGGTGGCAATGGACTTTACTTCCGTGATATGGAAGGTGGTTCATGGGGAAGTTGGAGACAAGTCGATGCTGGAACATTGACGGGAGCTGCTCCAAGTGCTGGTAACTCAGCAATTGGTGCTAGTCAAATAATGAAAAGTCATACTAATAATTATATTTTTACTAACTGGATAAATGTAGGTGGTCAAGGAATATATTCAGGTACAAATGGTGCTCACTTCTATCCAAATACAGGAACAACTTATGGTACTTGGAGAATCAATGGTGCTAGAAATGCATATACTGGTATTATGCTTGATGCTGGCGGTGATGTTGTTATTGGTATGTATGATTCAAGCGGAAATGGAGGAAATTATGGAGAAGGTACTAGTGGTTGGGAACAATATTATCATAGAGCAAATGCTTGCTTAGGTATTACCGCATCTACTACTTCGAGTTCATATTCATTATATGTAACTGGTGCAATATATGCAACTGGTGATATTGTGGGTTCTTCTGATGAAAGATTAAAAACAGAAATCAAAACAATACCAAATGCTCTTGATAAAGTTTTACAACTTAGAGGTGTTACTTATAAGTGGAAAGAAGAAGAAGAGGCAGAAGAAAATAATGTAACCCCAGAAAGAATGGGTGTTATAGCTCAAGAAGTGTTAGATATAGTACCTGAAGTTGTAACACATGATAAAGAAAATGATAGATATGGAGTGTCATATGGACACTTAACAGGAGTACTAATAGAAGCAATAAAAGAATTAAAACAAGAAATAAATGAACTTAAAAAAGAATTGGAGGAAGTAAAAAATGGCTAATATGATAAATATGAGTATAATGGAAGGCTCAGCAAGTCCTACAGAAAAAGTAGATAGAGTTATTGTAGATTATGATGATAAAACACAAAAAGTATTTGAATCATCTACAGATAGAAGTGCAGAAGCAACAAAAGTCAAAGCAATTTTAGATGCGTTCTTTGGTAGCTAATCATGGCGAATGTACCTACTAGCAATATATCTTTGCTCGGAATTAAACGAGAAATAGAAACTGGAGATTACTCCAGTAGTAATTCTTATACTGATATTTCTTTAAGAGCTGTATCAGGAGCAGCAATTCCGGCAAAGAGTGCACCCGATGGTTTTAATGAGTTTTCAGGATATGCACATGTAACTGATGCTTTTCCAGGTTCTGGAGAAGATAGTTGGTTTCAACAAGGCGGACTTGGAGGAGATGCTCCACCTAATCAATGGGGTAGTCCTAATGTAGCTAATCCTACTTACGCACAGGCTGGTTGTAATGTAGGTTTTCAAAATGACCAAACAAACGATAGAATTGCAATGAGATGGACTACTTTTACTTCATCAGCGGCTTCTTCATTTAGTTATGCATATGTAGGCTATGATGGTTTTGCAACAAATACATTTTATGCAAAATGCGAGTATTCAGCAAGCTCTAGTGGTTTTGTAGGAACTGTGGAAAATCCTGCTTCTTATTCTCCTGCAACAAATACTTATACTGCAATAAGCACTTCTACTTACAGTCCTATATGGCAATGGTCAGCTACTGTAAACAGTGGCTCTGGTACAAGAAGTATAAGTAGTTTTAGTGGTACAAATCCTGATTGGACAGTTGCTTCGAATAGTAGTGGAGCAAACGCAATATCTGGAACAGCTAGAGCACTAAGTGTACAAGCTACTCGTGGAACACAAGGTCCTCCAGGTGGTGGTGAATTCTGTATACATGAAGATATGTTAGTATCTACTGTAAATGGAAACATGAAGATAGATGATATAATTGCTACTGCACCTCCTAAAATTTGGGGATATAATAAAGAACATCATAGAAAAGAATTAGGAGATGTTTTAGAGATAAAAGTTATAGACCATGATAATTTATATAAAGTAAATGATATAATACTTACCGAAGACCACGCAATATATGATGAAAACTACAGACTACTATCTGTAAATCCAACAAAAACAAGAGAAAACTATAAAAAAGATGCTACTAAAATTAAAGTAGGCGATAAAATAAGAAAAGAAGACGAAAGTCTAGAAACTGTAACCTCAATAGAAGCCTATTCTGGCACTCATAGAACTTATACTATAAAAACATCATTCGATAATTTTTACGCTGATGGAATCTTAGTCGATTCCGAAATATAAAAAAAGGGGCTTACGCCCCTTTTCTTTTAACTACCCTCTACGGGTACATCTTCCGAATCTATATCTTGTACTAACTCTTTGAGTTTAGCAGTTAAAGACTCTTGACTTGCTTGAAGCTGAAGCCCTGTTAACTGATGATTCTGCATTTGTTGTCCAACACTTTGAAGTGCTGCAACAATCATTTTTGCATCGTCGGATAAGTTTTCGATAAGATATTTTTTATCATCAAGAACTAAGACTGGTTCATCATTAGTTACTTGAGGCTGATTATTTTCTGTCGACATAGTTTTCTCCTATTTAAATATATCTTGCCAATTTCCTTGGGTGCTTGCCTTAGCATACTCGGTAGCACGGTTTTCAAAAAAGTTGGTATGCTCAACTGCATTTACTTGCATATCAATCCAAGGTAAAGGATTTTCATTACTATGAAATATAGCTTTCATGCCTATTCCCAGTAATCTTCTATCTGCAATATAACGAATATACTCTTTTACCTCTTTTGCTGTTAAATCAGGTACATCTGCTTTATCAAAACAAATATCAATAAAGTTATCTTCTAATTCTACAGTCTTTTCAGCGGCACAGTAAATTTCATATTTTAACTTATCTGTCCATAATTCAGGATTCTCTTGCATAAAAGTTCTAAATAGTTTTGACAAACCTTCTACATGAAGAGATTCATCTCTTATTGACCATGTAACAATTTGTCCCATTCCTTTCATTAAATTATGTCTTGGATAGTTAAGAAGAATTGCAAAACTACTAAATAGTTGCACTCCTTCTGTGAAAGCACTATATACTGCCATTGTTTTTGCCATATCAAATGGAGTTTCCATACTAAAATCTTGCAAGTACTCATGTTTCTCCATCATAGCATGTATATCAAAAAATTCTTGATACATATCTTCTGACTTTCCTAAAGTCTCCAGTAGTAGTGAATATGCTTCTTGATGCACTGCTTCCATAGCAGCATAACTTACTAACATCATTCTTACTTCTGGCTGTTTAAATGTAGGTAAGTAGTGATGGGCATAGCCTCCACATACATCTACATCTGCTTGTGTGAAGAACTTAAATATATTATCTAATAATAATCGCTCTCCGTCACTTAGTTTTTCTTTATAATCCTTTATATCGTCCTGTAGTGGCACCTCATCTGGAAGCCAATGCATTTGTTGTTGTTTTTTATAATTTTCAAATGCCCACGGGTATTGAAAAGGTTTATAATATTCTCTTTCTTTTAATAAACTCATTTATCCCTCGCAACTTAGACAATCTGATTGTTCAAAGATTATCTCTCTTTTTATTTTATTTGAAACATTATCTGCACGAGATATTGCCTCGCTTCTTAGGTAATATAAAGTCTTCATATTTTTAGCCCATGCTAGCATATGAATATTGTGTAGCTCCCCCTTGTTTACATCAGGTGGAAAGAAAAGATTTACACTTTGCGACTGACAGATAAATTCCTGTCTTTGTGCAGCGTGTTCTATTACCCAAGACTGGTTTATTTCAACAGCAGTCTTAAATATTTCTCTCTCTTCCTCACTTAAAAATTCAAGATGTTGAACACTTCCTTTGTTTGTAACTATACTCTTCCAAGTGTTTTCATTATTACTATCATAAGTTTCTAAAACTTCCTCTAAAAATTTATTTTTCATAAGATAAGACCCGCTCTTCGTTTTTTGCGTATATGCATTAGCACGATAAGGTTCTATACTTGGACTAGTGTTGCCACATATAATAGAAGAACTTGCGTTAGGAGCTATTGCCAGTAAATGAGCATTTCTTACTGAGCAAGAATCATCATCTGGACAAGCTCCTCTCTCTACTGCAAGTTGTTCTGTTGTATTTTGTGCTTGAGATTTTATACTATTAAAGACTTCATAATTAATTGCACTTGCAATAGGACTCTCAAAAGAGATACTATTTTTCTGCAAGTACGCATGAAATCCCATAGCACCAAGACCTAGACTTCTTTCACGCATAGCACTAAATTTTGCTCTTTCTAGTTGACTTGGAGCATTATTTATAAATGACTCTAACACATTGTCGAGCATACGAATTAAATCTGGTATGAAAGCTGGTACTTTCTTCCATTCATCATAATACTCTAAATTTACACTCGATAAACAGCATACTGCTGTTCTCTCTTCATCTGTAGCAAGTGTAATTTCAGAACAAAGATTACTGTGATGTACACGCATACCTTTGTCTTTTTGAAATTGCGGTAAATCTGCATTTACTGCATCTTCGTACATTAAATAGGGTTCTCCAGTTTCCATACGGTTCTGGAGTAATTTTACCCATAATGTTCTTGCACTTACTACACTTTTTACTTCGCCGCTATGGGGATCAATTAGCTCCCAAGAGTCATCAAAGCCGTCCTCTTTAGTAGCTCTATGTATGATTTCCATAAATTTATCAGGTATTACTATACCGTGATGTAGGTTAAGACACTTGCGGTTCGTGTCTCCACCTGTAGGTTTTCTCATATCAAGAAATTCTTGTATTTCAGGGTGACTTATATGTAGATAAGAAGCATAACTTCCTCTACGAGTCACTCCTTGACTGAACGCTAACATCTCAGAGTCAACCACTTTTACAAATGGCATAACACCTGTGGATTCAGAACCTTTTGATGTTTTTGTTCCTTGTGAACGAACATCACTCCAACTGCCCCCAATTCCTCCACCAAAAGATGAAAGATAGGCATTTTCTGTATAATGTCCTGTAATTCCCTCTCTACTGTCGTCTACATAGTTGAGAAAACATGAGATTGGGAGACCCCGCTGAGTCCCTCCATTGGAGAGCACGGGAGTTGCAAACATAAACCATAGATTACTTGCGTAATCATATAGTCTCTGTGCGTGTGCTTCATCATCTGCAAATGCTTGTGCAGCTCGAGCAAATCCTTCCTGAGGACTCTTTTCGTCACCGACAAGATAGCGATCTTGTAAAGTTTTAAGACTGAACTCTGTTAAAAGTTTGTCTTTTCTGTAATCTATATTAATCATAGTATTTTTCCTAAAGTATTGTTAATTACTTCCGTGTTTTCTTTTCCGATCGCTTCCTCAGAATAAGTTACTAAATCCATAAGTTCAACGTTTTGTAGAAGTTGTTCTGCATTTTCGTTGACCGCTTGAATATACTTGTACTTGCCTTCTAGTGGGCATGCATCATAGATGTCGAAAACTGTTCCATATTGTTCCATTAATTGTACTGCGCGTTTAGGACCAACACCTGGTACTCCAGGGACATTGTCCCCTTTATCGCCAGTAAGACATTTGAATGTAATATAATCTTCGATTTCAAAGTCATAATGTTCGTCCCAGTTATGTACTGTAGTTTCTTTACGAGTTACAGTACTAAATCTAGACACAGTATCGCTTATTAATAAATCCCAGTCTCTATCAGAAGATATTAACCAGCACTCATCATATTCTATTTTTTGTGTTATATGCA
>Ga0209503_10000553_pt1 | contig 22062 bp, 9 predicted proteins | sample SouAtlMetagenome_2_FD_187448 | JGI IMG/M metagenome (GOLD analysis project Ga0209503, IMG submission 187448) | Marine eukaryotic phytoplankton communities from Atlantic Ocean - South Atlantic ANT15 Metagenome (SPAdes) (version 2) | ecosystem: Environmental > Aquatic > Marine > Oceanic | place... | reverse complement strand
CTGGTCTGGCGATATCGGATGCCATGTCTTTGATGCAACATGGAAAGCTCTGGGCCTTACTGCGCCAAGAACCGTAAGTGCTCGAGTCCAGGAATCTTGGAAGCAATCTCAGATCCGCAGGGGGGACAACTGGCCACAGAGCGATCATATCACTTGGGTTTTTCCGGGAACCAGCATGACAGAAAAGGAGGAGATTACAGTCGAGTGGTTTGACGGGCTATTCTATCCCCCTGAAGAAGTTCAGGCTCTTGTTCCCACGAAGCCTTATCCACCCGAATCCGCCATGGTGATCGGCACCAAGGGCGCCATCATCCTTCCCAATGGACGAATGCCTACCCTTCTCCCTCAGGAAAAGTTCAAGACCGTCAAGGCCCCGGATCTGGAGCCTCGAGACCATTATCACCACTTCTGTGATGCAATTCACGGGACGGCCAAAAATGAGTCCTACTTTGAGCAGACCGGCCCGATGACCGAGGCCATCCTGTTAGGGACTGTCGCAATCCGGACTCCGGATACCTTGCTTAAGTGGGATGCTGAAAAGATGGCAATTACAAATAACAATTCCGCCAATGGTCTTCTCAAACGTCAATACCGTGAGGGTTGGAGCGTAGCAGGATTCTAATTCTGTTATCGCCCTCGCTACTCAATCCTAAAGCCTCTGGAGACGGAAATTGAATTTATTTGCTGACTCCAGCAGGACACGGGAAGGTTTATCAGTCACTTCCAGAGGAATCGACGCCCCTCCTTTCACCCTCCGCTCCGCCTTAAAAGACCTCCCAACAAAAGCAAATTCCTGGCATTGTAAAAGAGCGTTCAACAAAACGGTGTCTCGAAGGGCTATCTGGTGCTACTATCTCCGTCCATGCTGCTGTTTCGTCCAAGTTTCTGGTTCATCGCCCTGCAGCTGAATATTATTTCGCCTGGCGGCGCCACGGAGATCACAGGCTTTCGATCAATGTCGCCGGGGAAAGTGGAACTCACCTTTACCAGCGAAGCCGGGGCCCTTTATGACATCCTTGGTAGCGATGACCTGGGGACCTTCTCTCTTCTCTCTAGGGTGTCCGGAAGGGAAGGGCAAACGGGGATCCTGCTTGAAGCCCCCGCTGGACAGGTAGACCGTCGATTCTTTCGGGTCCGCGCCACGGAACTGCCTCCGACTCCGGAATGGTTCCGTTCCCACGGAGGGTCGGGGGAAGAAGCACACGGACACTATATTATGGCGTGTGAGGACGGGGGCTATTTGCAGGTGGGAGAGACAGGACTCCTGCCCAATACCCGCATCTTGGCGGTAAAGCTTGATAGCGAAGGAAACCGGGCATGGGGCGAGGAGTATTCAAATCGTTCCACGGGCTCCTCCCGTCATGGCATCTATAACCTCGGGAACTCAGCCATCGAGGTTAGTGATGGCTATGTTATTGCGGGTGCGATCAACCGGAACAGCGCCGTGCTGAAAGTCGACAAGCAAACCGGGGATCTGCAATGGGTCAGGACTCACAGCAATGGAGGCTACGACGCCTACGAGCATATCGTTGAAACCACCGAAGGCTTTGCTGCGGTCGGATACACCAACGCGGAGGATCGGGAGAACACCTTTTTCGCCGAAGGCAGGGGCTATCTTGCCTTCATGGATCCTGAGGCAACTCAAACGACCGGCAGAAGCCTCCGCGATGATCTCGCGCAAGCTTATCGAATCGCACGGCACGGTGAGGCCCTGATCGTGTCTGGCCTCGTATGGAATGAGGACGATAATCTCGACTTCGGCCTACTCAAGCTCGAGGCTGATGGGAGCCGAATTTGGGGGCGCTTGTTCGGGGGGAACCGCGATGACCACTGCTTCGGGATGGACCTCGGCGAGGACGGCTCCATCTTTCTCACAGGACACACCCTTTCAGGGACAACCAACTGGCAAACCTACACAATGAAGCTGGATCCAGATGGGGTCCTGAAATGGGAGCGTAAAAGAGGAAATCCTCGTGGATTTGACCCCCGTTATATTCACGATGAAGCGTGGGGTGTCCGGGCCACTCCGGACGGTGGTTGCATTCTCACCGCGGGAACAGGAGACGAGTATGGGAACTACTCCGAGACGATCGGATCCGATGTATCGGACCAATGGGAAGTCTACGTGATCAAATACGGGCCAGCCGGAGCCCTTGAGTGGGAGGCGACATACGAGGCTGAGGAAGGCGACTGGGCCGGCGAGGACCTCGCCTTGACGCAGGACGGTGGAGTGATCATTGCCGTCGACAACTCTCAGTTCGGATTTCTTAAATTGCCGTCCTTTTAGGAATTAAACTCCCAAAAGCACCCCCCTCTCTTCCCCAGCTATTCCGCCCAACCCGGATTTCCGCGACCTTTCCACCAGAAGAAAATTCCTAAAAGTAGGAATTTGTATTTGGCTGGATGACTTTGAATCCACCTTTTGACCGGAGAGGGGGGTGTAATCGGGTTGATGCAAAGATGGTATTACTCCTCGTCTTTTTTTGGCAGGGGAATATCATTTTCCGCGGCCCATCCGCTCGCTGCTTCAGGGTCACGTTCCATCCATGCTCCGATCCCAATGGCGAGCGAAATTCCGCGAAGCCCTTCGTCGGTAATCTGGGTAGCCCACGAAAGTGAGGCGGCTGGATCTTCTTCGAAAGCGGCACGCGCTAATCCTGTAATCGCCCCATCAAGGGCAGGGCCTTTTTCTTGTGAATTGAGCCAATTTCCCGCTGACTCGGGGTCTTGGGTGGTCCATTGCCAAAGCACATCTCCAAGAGCCTTCCCGGCAGCGTCTCGAGTTTCTGGCTCCGAGGTTTGACTCATCACCCACTCGGCTGCCTCAGCGGGTTCTTTTTGGGACCAGGGGCCTGATACTGATTGTAGAAGAGCGCCCCGCTCGCCGGCGTCAAGTGATCCTACGAAAGCAGCAGCGTTTTTACTCTCGCTTCGTGCCCACTGATCAAGGCTACTTTGGAGGGCTCTCTCGCGGTCGTTACCGGTGAGAGTGGAGGCCCAAGCAAGTGCTTCGTTGGGAGAAAGACGTGCCCAGCTTTCAGCGATCTCGCCGACAATATGTTCTCGGCTTCCACCAGGGCTGAGCTCCATCGCAAGGGTGGCTGCTTTCGCTGGATCGGTGGTAGCGAGGCTTCCCAGAACTCCAGAAAATGCTCCGGCTCTCTGACTATCAGGAAGTTCGCGAGCCCACTGTAGAGCGGCGTCCGGATCACGGCGGACCCATTCCTTAGCAATTGATCCAGCTAGAATTTGACCCATAAATGGGAGTTTCACCATCGAGTTTTCAGAATCGTTGAGCCAGGAGATAGCAGTTTTAGGATTCCCAGATGCTACGCTGGAAAGAACGCTTACTGGATCGGCTCCGTATTTCCCAAGGTCGATTCCTTTTAAAGATGCGAGAGCTCCTTCCGGGTCATTGATAGCCCATCGGGTTAAAAGGAAATGGGTGATCATTTTGGCTTCAGGGTCCCAGTGAGGTGCCGAAAGCCTAATGTTATCGAGGGCACCCGGAATTTGTTCGGGATTTAGGGTTTCCGCAAAATCAAGTAGCGATGCGATACGGGTCGCAGGATCTTCGATGGCGATTAAATCTTCGAATGAACCAGATTTTTCTAACCTTTCGGTTTTATTTTTTTCGCGATCTTTGGAGCTAGATACCTCCCGGGAAGATATTTGAGAATTGGGTTTCTGCCTCTCAAGACTTTCGATTTCTGACTGTAATCGTGAGTTTTCAAAGCGCAGGAAAAGAACCGCTGATAAGCTTGCGGCTAGTGCGAGAAATCCGAGAACGGAACGACGTTTCATTAACTATCAGTTTCGAGTTGGAGGGAAGAGATTCAAGATCTTTTTCTGTGGATCGTTTTGGAAAAGAAAGGGCGACAACCCCCTCCCCCCCCATGGGTTCCGCCAATCTGAGGTTTACGCGATCTTTCCGTCAAAAGCAAAGTCCTAGCAGTCAGTCGTCGAAGTTCCTCTCGGCGATGGCCGCATCTTGGTCCTCGATGACTCGTGAGATTCAGATGCGTCAGAGGCCAAAGGATAAACCGCTGTCAAAATAGACCTTGGCAAAGCGGTCTGGAAATTTATCGTCTTAAGTCAGAAGATTCGATCCTGACGGACACGTTTTCAGTAACTGCGGCTTAGACCGAGAACTTTTCCTCCCAAAATCACCGCAACAACCAAACCCTCAGCCCCTCTTTCCCCCGCAACCCCCTTTCTCCCCCATGTATTCCGCCCAATCTGGGTTTTCACGGCCTTTCCGCCAAAAGCAAAGTCCTAGCAATAAAGTTTCCATGTACCCGATTACTGATCGGTCTCTGCCATGAAATCACTCCTCTTGCTCTGTTTGCTTGGCTCCACCTGTTTTGCCCGGGAAAATCCCAAACCCAACGTCATTCTCATTCTTGCCGACGACCAGGGATGGAACGCTCTCTCAGTCCGGGCGGATCCCGACAACCCGGCATCAGGCAGCCCATACTTCAAGACTCCCAATCTGGCCAACTTGGCCAAGGCGGGCATGCGTTTTTCCCATGCCTATTCCCCTGCCCCCACCTGTTCGCCCACTCGCCACTCCATTCAGTTCGGCCGTAGCCCGGCAAGCCTAAAGATCTGGGGAGCCGACGGCATAAAAAACTGGGATGCTCTCGCCGGTGAATCACTGGCCAGCGTACTTGGGAAAGCCCGGCCAGAATACGTTTGCGCCCATTTCGGAAAATGGCACATAGGCCAATCACCCGAAGCTCTGGGGTATGAGGTGAACGATGGGGGAAATGGAAACGGGGTGGGAAATTCAAAAAACCCGAAGGATCCGAAGCTCATTTTCGACTTGAGCCGCAAAAGCCTTGAGTTCATGGAAACACAAACTCGGGCGGGCAAGCCTTTCTTCCTTCAGGTATCCCATTACGCCAACCACTTGAAGTATCAGGGTCTCCGCGAAACGATCCGAAAATATGAGACCGAACACGCTGACGAGGCGACGGAGTATCACAAGGATCCGCTCTGGGCTGCTATGAACGAGAACCTGGATACCGGCATCGGTATGATCCTGGACAAGCTCGAGGAACTGAACATCGCGGATAACACCTATGTATTTTACACTGCTGACAATGGCTACGAGTCAAAGAGAGACTTCAAGAACACGGTCGCCCAACGAGGATTTCACAAAGCATTCCCCCAGCGCAGCCACAAGTATCACGTAAGCGAGGGTGGAATCCGCGTACCCTTCATCGTTCGGGGGCCGGGTATCCAAGCCGGTGCACATTCCTCATCCCCCGTCGTGGGTACGGATCTTTTTCCTACCGTGTTAAGCTTGCTCGGAGCGGCGGAGAAAATCCCCGCACGGGTCGAGGGAGCCGATCTCTCCGGACATCTGAAAAGCGGAGGCGAAAAAGTAATCGAGAGAAAAGACCCCTTTTTAGTCTTCAAGTTTTCCAAACCACGTCCGCCTCACGACATCGCAATCGTTCGACAGAAATACAAACTGATCAAGGATCTCGACACCGGGGAATCCTTTCTTTTCAACCTCGAGACCGATATCGGGGAGAGCAAAGACCTTTCCAGTGAAAAACCGGAGCTTGCCCGTCAGCTGAACCAAAAGATGACGGAGTACTTCGCCCGATTCGGCTGGGACGAATCCAAGATCAACAAACGAGCCAAGCGTTTCAAAAAGGGATCAAAGCTCGCTCCCGTTCCAGACAACGTCACCAAGACCAAGAAAAAAGCTGGCTCCAGCGAAAAGAAGCCCAACGTCGTGCTTATGTTAATCGACGATATGGGCTACGGGGACATCGGGCCTTTTGGTTCACAGATCAACAAGACACCACATCTAGACAAGATGGCAGCCGAAGGTCTTAAGTTTACTAACTTCTACAATGCATCGCAAAATTGTACGCCGTCGAGGGCCGCGCTTCTGACCGGTTGCTACGCCAAGCGTGTAGGAATGGATGGTAGAGTATGTTTTCCTAACGAACCCAAAGCCTTAAACCCGTCTGAATATACCATGGCCAGGATGTTCAAGGATGCCGGTTACGCAACGGGATGTTTCGGTAAGTGGCACCTTGGTCACAGGCCCGGTTATCTGCCCAACGACCACGGCTTCGATGTCTATGAGGGTATTCCATATTCCAACGATATGTGGGCGCCATATGATCCCGTAAAAAAGAAATGGAAGAAGCTCAAGGACTGGCAGGCTCCGCTCCCGTGGATCAGGGATGGAAAGTCGGTGGCGGTTGTAAAAAATGCCACCGATCAGGGCTTGCTGACCCAGGCAACTACTAAGGCCGCGATGCAATTCATCCGGAAACAAGGAGGAAAGAAAGAACCCTTCTTTGCCTACCTGCCCTATGCCGCCGTTCACCTCCCCCGCGTAGGACACCCGGACTTCCTACCTGCCGGGGCTAACCCGTCTGGAGCCAATAAAACTGGTGTAGAGTTTACCGTTCACCTCACTGCCCAGATCGAAGAGCTAGATGCATCGGTTGGCAAGGTGTTCGGCGCATTGAAGGAGCTGGGTATCCAAAATAACACCATCTTCATATTCATGTCTGATAATGGTGGATCGAGGGGGACGAGCATGGGACCGCTCAAAGGAGGTAAAGGCTCTTTATACGAGGGCGGTCCACGGACACCCTTTCTGATTCACTGGCCTGAATCCATTCTTGCTGGAAAAGTCTCTCGCGAAATTGGGGTCAGCTCCGATCTGCTTCCGACTCTTGCCAAACTTTGCGGCGGCAAACTCTCGGGCAACAGAATTGACGGGCGCGATCTGTCTGACCTCTTTCTGGATCCCGACAAGGCAAAATCACCCCATGAGGGTTTCGCCCACAAGGGCAAGGCTTACAGGCTCGGTAAGTGGAAGATGGTCGGAAAACAACTGTTTGACCTAGAGAAGGACCTTGGGGAGACTCAAAACATTGCAAAGGAATATCCTGAAGTGTTAAAGACGCTGAGCGATAAAACTAATAAATTCTTCAGCAAGATTGAGGGCGAGATACGTCCACATGCTCAAATGCCCGATCCTTCTCCCATCATTAACGAATCGGAAGCCGACGCCCTGCCCGGCCTGGATAAGTGGCTGAAAGGTATCGAAAGTTATAAAAATAAATAAAGGTAACTTAAAAACTCTTCAATATGTGCAAAATTGTAATCACCACACTCGTAAGCCTCTTTTTCTCACTCTCAGCCTTCGGTATGAAAGTTTTCGACATGAAGGAAATCCGTGACCCAAGCACCCTTCAAATCAGGGTCCTGCAGGATTGGCACAAGCTACAAGGTCCCATCGCAACCCAGCAGAGACTGGTCAGCGTCAACGTCGGAGACTTATGGCTCGGACAGGAATACCGTGTTCAACCCCCTCTTCTCCCCCATGTATTCCGCCCAACCAGAGTTTCCGAAACCTTTCCACCAGAAGCAAATTCCTAACAATCGGACTTTTTCTTTTCCGGGGTGTGCCTTGGAGGGAGGATGGCCGGTTCGACGGTGTGGATTTTCCCCCACGCCTCAAATTGAAGAAACGTGAAATCTATGAAACTACTAAAGAGAATGGGGTCAGATCTTTTGAGATCTTCGGCCTTTGGGCTGTCGTGTGCAGTTCTTCTGTCGGCATCGTCGATGTTGTCGGCAAAACCCACATGGGCGCCCGGGAGCGCTGATGTTATTATGAGTCCCGGAATTACCGCTGCGACTTGCTCCGCCCAGAAACGAGATCATTTGGGCAATCCGGTATCGGCGGCAAATGCCTACGTCTTCGGGATGCTCGATCTACGAACGCCCACGGCTTCGAACTACACGACTTTGAATAGCAGCTCCACGATGTGGAATGCGCCTTGCTGGCATCATTCAAGTTGGTCGGCGAAGGAAATGGGTTGCGTTTTTGGTATCGCAACTGATGCGCAAGGAAATACTTATACGGCGGCGAATGGCTTGTGGGCAACGGTTTATTCGACTGCATTTTTCGGTGATCCGTATCTGATCTACGGCGACATTGGACGAGCGGGAAGCGACGAAATCGGAGCGTCGGGCACGATCTATCAAGTCGATGGATTAACGGGGCAGGCGAGTGTGTTTGCCCGGGTGCCACAGGTGTCTGATCCTGGTTCGCCGATTGTGCCAGTTGTTGGAACAACCAAAGGAGGTCCGGGGATTGGAAATATCACCATCGATAGTTCTTCCGGAAATCTTTACGCAACCAGTTTGGATGATGGAAAGATCTACCAGTTCGATAGTTCGGGCACCTTGTTGGGAGACTTTGATCCCTTCGTCGTGGAAACAACGCCTGCTCCCGGCATGCCTCCTTTGGGCGAGCGGCTTTGGGCGATCGAGGCGCATTCCGGGAAACTGTATTTCTCGGTTTGGAATGGAGGCACCGCAACGACTCAAAACGAAATATGGAGTGTGATCATTCCCGGTGGATTGATCAATGGAGCGTCCTTGGCGCTCGAGATGACCGTGCCGGCTTCCTACGGAGCCAATAGCTCAGAATCCGTGGTAGTTTCTGATCTTTCTTTTTCCGCTGACGGAAACACGATGCTGATTGGAGAGCGTTCAATCCGAAACAACTATGAGCCTCACAATCATACGACAGCCGCGAGACGAGCTCAGTTCATTGCGGGTTCGTGGGTAATGAATGGTGAAGTCGCCACAGGAAACTATGCGATAAAAGGTGAGGCGTATGGTGGTGTGGAATTTGGCTTCGAAAACGGAGCCGCTGAACAAGTGGTTTGGATGTCGTCGGGAGACATTGCCACCAGTGCAGGGCCTCACGGTCTGCAAGGAATGCGCATGACGGATTTCCCGGCTCCGTCCGGCCCACCAAATAAGGTGCCTCAGTCGTATGTAGTCCCTTACGTTCCCGGATCTGGTCCGAGCGGCCCTGACTTCAAAGGCATGGGCGGCGATGTGGAGACAATGAAAACCGGCGACTGCGCACGGGTCGTTGTCGAGAAAGTCCATTGCCCGACGGAAGACGGGGGGCCTTTCACGGTAACCTTGAATATTACCAATCTGCAATCGAAGCCGGCAGCCTTCTACGGGGTTGTTCCGACGCCCTCGGGTTCTCTTCCAACAGGTGCGACCTCAATCCAACCGACACCAATTGGTTGGCTGCCGTTTTCATCAGTATTAAGTCAGGGAGACAGCGAGACGGTGACCTTGAACCTCCCCGGATTGAATGGGGGAGAATTTGTTTGCTTCAACCTGACCTTGCTCGATGAGAAATTCGAAGAATGTTGCACTGATACTGTTTGCGTGGACATCCCTGAATGTGAGTGCGCGTTGGTTCAAGACCTTAAGGTCGAATGCCGCCAGCTTGCTGATGGAACCTGGGTTTATGATTTGAGCATTACCCTGGAAAACACCAGTCACTTGATTGGAGCTCCCGTGACGGCATACGGCATTTCCTTTGGTCCCAACGTCACGGCGTTTTCGCCGAACTACATCGACCTTTCCGGAAGTCCGCTCAATCCCGGCGATATTCAGAACTTGAATACGACCTACACGGGGCCGTCGGGAACGCTGTGTTTCAAGATTGCCCTGCATGACGAAGGAAACATCGAGTGTTGTTTTCTGGACGAGATTTGCATCGAGCTTCCGCCATGCGGTGGTGAGCCAAGTGGTCCCGATTGTTGTATCCTGACCCCCGAGCTGACCTATTGTTGTCCGCTCAAGGGAGATGGTCTGCTGGCTTCCGAGGGAGCTCGAATTCTTTACACCGTATGCAACAAGTCGATGGAGGACCGAACTTACGAATGGTCCATTGAAGGTCTTGGGCCCGGCTCCATTTCCTTTGCCCAGGAAGACCCTCTCACCGGAGTGGTCTCTCCGGTGACCGGTGGAACGATTGGTCCGATCCCACCGGGTGAATGCCAGACCATTGAGATCATTATTATTTGCAACATGGATTATGGCGAGTGTGCGGACTACGCCATCACGACCTCGGCGGGGCCGGGAACGCCTCCGCTGATTTGTCGCGGCAAGATCTGTCGACCCACGCCCGATGAAATTATTATCAAGCCAGACGATGAAGACCCCGCCAGCGCTTTGGTGCCCGGGGAAGTTAGGGCCAAGGTGTATACCGTTTTCAATCCCACGGATGCCGATGTCGATGTGCCCATTGGCTTTGCAAGTTCTTATGGCATGATCGGAATTAGCTCCGAGCCTGGTGCTCCCGGTGAGTCTGCCTTTGAAACTGTGCTTAATGTTCCGGCGAAAACAGAAGTTCCATTGACGATTTACATTACTCGTCTCGATGACGGACGGATCATTCCAGCTAATTTCGTCAGACTGCGTTCCCGAGTCGGTGCCTTAACCGATGACAACGGTGACGCGCATGTTTCGATTGTCGAAGTGGCTGCAGAGCCCGCCTTACCCTTCCGCGTTACCGATGTCGGAAGCGGGAATGAGGAGATGGTGCAGCTTGATCTCTTCCTCCAGTTCGGTCCGATGGAAATGCGGGTCGAGCAGTTTGACCTTGTATCCAAAACCTGGCAGCCGGTTAATGTGGGTATCCGGGAAGATGTTCTATTGGCCAAGGGATCTGTGGTTCTCGGGGCCGGCGCTCAGGTGCTTTACACGCCGCGTCTGGGTCAGGACAGGGGGATCTTTCGGGTAATTTGTATCGAGTAAATTCTTGATAAAGTAACAACCAAGAGCTGCAAGGAATGACCTTGCGGCTCTTTTGTTTGAAGGAGAAGCGGTTTACCAGCCAAGGGGCGGGAGTGGAGCGAGGGGCCAACCCCCTTTCTCCCCCATCTATTCCGCCCAACCCGGGTTCCCGCGATCTTCTCGCCTAAAGCAAATTCCTAGCAATTATAAGCCTTCTCAGGGCAAAATTTTGCCCCCGGAAAAGTCATGGTAGATCTCAAGCGATTTTTCACCTATCAAAGGGAACCTAAGCCGATCAACTTCGATGCTTGCTCATTGCCTCGGCCCCGATCCGCGTTATCAATATCACTGTAAATGGCTCGCCTTTCTATTCTTCTCCCTTTCGCACTGATCTCTTTCGCTTTCTCCCAAGAGGTGGTCTTCAACCGCGACATTAGGCCCATTCTCTCCAACAAGTGCTTCTTCTGTCACGGCCCCGACGAAAAAACACGCGAGGCCGGCCTTCGTCTCGATACCCGAGAGGGCGCCATTGAAGACCACGACGGATTCTTCGCGATCGTTCCGGGCAAACCAGATGATAGCGAATTAATCTACCGCATCGCGGAAGCCACCGGCGATGAAGCGATGCCTCCGCCACATGCCAAAAAAGAAAGTCTCACCAAAGAAGAAGTCGCTCTCTTTCGCCGCTGGATTGAACAAGGGGCTCCCTACCAAGGACACTGGTCCTTCGAACCTCTTGCCAAGAGCACCCCACCTACCTCTTGGGAAGACCATCCGATCGACTACTTTATCAACGCTTCCCTTGCACGTCTTGGTATCAAGCCCTCACCCACCGCCGATCGAGCCACTCTCATCAGACGACTCTCTCTCGATCTCACCGGCCTCCTTCCGACGCCCGAAGAAACTAACACCTTCATCAACGACAAACGCCCCGACGCATGGGCTCGCCTTGTGGAGCGACTCCTTGCAAGCCCACACTATGGCGAACGTTGGGGTCGGCACTGGCTTGACCAGGCCCGCTACGCCGACTCCCACGGCTACTCGGTCGATGGCGGCCGCGACATGTGGCCTTACCGCGACTGGGTAATCAAAGCACTCAACGACGATCTTCCCTTCGATCAATTCACGATCGAACAACTCGCCGGTGACCTCCTTCCCAAACGCACCAAGTCCCAGCTTATTGCCTCGGCCTTTCACCGGAACACCCTCATTAATCAGGAAGGTGGATCGGACCGCGAACAATTCCGCGTCGAGTCTGTCATCGACCGCGTAAACACCACCGGAGCGGTTTGGCTTGGCCTCACGGTGGGTTGCGCCCAATGCCACACGCACAAGTTCGATCCCATCACACACCGTGAGTATTACGAACTCTTCGCCTTCTTCAACAACACCGAGGACGCCAACGGCACTGGCCCCACGGTGGAGGTCAAACAATTTGAGATCCTCGACAACGGTCCCAGGGCTATCGAGCCCGAAAAGGCGGAATCAACAACGGCAGCCAAATGGCTTCCCGTTCGTTACGAACACCACCGCACCTCCACCGGGGCGGCCTTGAAACGGCTCCCCGACAACTCTCTCCTTATTGATAAATCCACCAAACAAAAAGAATCTTACGACCTCAAAATCTCCACCGATCTCCAGACCGTGGCCGCGCTCCGACTCCGCACCCTCCCTGATAAATCCCTCCCAAAGAAAGGGCCGGGCACTGCGAGCAATGGGAATTTTGTCCTCACCAATCTCACCGTCACGATCGACGGTAAGCCCGTTCGACTCAGAGCCGCCTTCGCCGATCACGAGCAACCGGACTACCCGGCTTCCCACATCATCGATCGTGACAGGAAGACTGGATGGGCCATCAACATCGGTCGCGGACAAAAGGCTAAAATGAATGCCGAGCACGAAGTGACTTTTCTCTTAGAAAAACCCATTGCAACCAACGGCAAGCCATTGACCGTCCGCATGGAACACAATCTCCACGACAACTATCTCGTCGGACGTTTCGCCTTCGATCTTTCCGCCACCGCTCCGTCCATTCCGAAAGGCAAAGAACCCGGAAAAGTCACACCCCGCACTGGCAAGCTCATGGTGATGAAGGAACTAGCCAAGCCGCGCACCACTTATCTCCTCACTCGCGGTGACTTCACCCGGCCCAACAAAGACCTCGGAGAACTCGCGCCCGGGATTCTCTCCAAAGTCAAACCGGCCCTTCCCGATCCCACCTCGCGCCGCAATCGGCTCGACCTCGCAAAGTGGCTTGTCAATCCCGCCAACCCGCTCACACCCCGCGTCACTGTCAACCGAACCTGGATGCGCTACTTTGGGCGTGGTCTCGTCGAGACCGAAGAAGATTTTGGAACGCAAGGATCTCCTCCCACCCATCCCGCTCTCCTCGACTATCTCGCCAGTCGCTTCATCGAAGATGCTTGGTCCATGAAGAATCTCCACCGCCTCATCGTCACCAGCGAAACCTATCGCCGTTCATCCAAAGCCCGTCCAGATCTCGCTGATCTCGATCCACGCAATCTCCACCTCGCCCGCCAAAGCCGCCTACGCCTAGACGCTGAAATCATCCGCGACGCCGCTCTCAGCGCAAGCGGACTTTTCACCCCCGTCATCGGTGGCCCCGGCGTCTACCCGCCCCAACCCGATGGCATTTACGCCTTCACCCAAAGCCGCAAAGGTTGGAACACCAGCACCGGTCCCGATCGCTACCGCCGCGGGATGTATACCTTCTTTTATCGCAGCGCCCCATACCCGCTCCTCTCCACCTTTGACGCCCCAGACTTCCAAACCGTCTGCACCCACCGCGTCCGTTCCAATACCCCGCTGCAAGCGCTCACCATCGCCAACGATCCCGCCTTCCTCGAAATCGCCCAAGGTCTCGCGGCCCGTCTTCTTCGCGACAAACCCGACGGACTCGAGGCGCTCATTCACCACGCTTTCCAACTCACTCTCTGCCGCGAGCCAAGCCGCGAAGAACTCTCCATCCTTAAAAAATACGTTCACCAACAGATCAACGATTTCACCAAGGACAAGGAAGCCACCCAAGCACTCCTTTCCAGCGATCTCCTCTCTTCCGAAACTCCGTCAGCCGAAGCCGCCGCCCTCGTTGGCCTCGCCCGCGCGCTCTTAAACACCGACAACTTCATCACCCGCGAGTAACTCATGAATGACTTCGAAAACCGCTGGCTCGCCGAGCGCACCCGCCGCCATTTCTTTCGCGACTGTGGAGTCGGCCTAGGCTCCATCGCGATCAATTCCATGATGGGACAACTGCAAGCCGAACAACTCCCTGTCATCGATCCAGCCAATCCGATGGGCTCCCGCAAGCCTCCCCTTCCAGCGAAGGCCAAGAACGTCATCTTCCTCCACATGGCCGGCGCGCCGAGCCAACTTGAACTCTTCGAAGACAAACCCAAGCTCCGCGAATACCACGGTAAGGCTCCTCCAAAAAGCCTCATGGAGGGCAAACGCTTCGCCTTTCTTAAGGGTAACGAAACCCTCCTCGGCAACCAACGCGAGTTCGGCCGCTACGGAGAATGCGGCATGTCGCTGAGCGAACTTTTCCCACACCACCGCAAAATCGTCGACGAAGTCGTCTGGCTTCGCGGCATGACCACCGACGTCTTCAACCACGGCCCGGCCAAGCTCTTCATGAACACCGGCTTCCAGGCCCCGGGGCGACCCAGCATGGGCTCGTGGATCACCTACGGACTCGGCAGCGAATCAGAAAACCTCCCCGGCTTCGTTGTTCTGCAAAGCGGACCACGCGGACCGCGCGCCGGAAATTCCCTTTGGGCCAGCGGTTTCCTTCCGACCTCATTTCAAGGCGTTCCCTTCCGGGGAAAAGGCGATGCCATCCTTCACCTTCGTAGCCCAAAAGGTATCACCCGCGAACGCGAGCGCAGCTTCTACGATACCGTCGGCGCCCTCAACCGCGCACGCCTCAAAGAAACCGGTGATCCCGAAATCCTTACCCGTCTCAACGCCTACGAAATGGCATATCGCATGCAGACCAGTGCGCCCGAGCTCATGGATCTCAAAGGCGAATCCAAGACCACCCTCGATAGCTACGGCGTGACACCGGGCGAATCATCTTTCGCTTCAAACTGCCTCCTCGCCCGCCGTCTCGTCGAACGCGGCTCCCGCTTCGTCCAACTTTACCACACCAACTGGGACAGCCACGGCGGGCCCGGTGAAAACCTCAACAAAGACTTTGAGAAAGTCTGCAAAGACGTCGACCAAGCCAGCGCCGCCCTCGTCCTCGATCTCAAGGAACGCGGAATGTTAGAAGACACCCTCGTCATCTGGGGCGGTGAATTTGGGCGAACTCCAATGGGCGAAAACCGCAAGACGGTCGGCCGCGATCACCACATCGAAGCCTTCACCATGTGGATGGCCGGAGCCGGATTAAAGAGCGGTTATATCCACGGCCAAAGCGACGAACTTGGCTTCGGCGTAGTCGATGGAAAAGTCCACGTCCACGACCTCCACGCCACCCTCCTCCATCTCTTAGGCTTCGACCACGAACAACTCACCTACCGCTTCCAGGGCCGAGACTTTCGACTCACCGACGTCCATGGAAAAATCGTGAAGGAGATTTTAGCATAGAGGACAGCGCCTGCCCCCCTTTCTCCCCCATCCGCTCCAGTCCAAAGGCGGCTCCACGACCTTCCCGCCAAAAGCAAATTCCTAGCAGTTAGTAGTCGAAGTTCCTCTCGGCGATGGCCGCATCTTGGTCCTCGACGACTCGTGAGATTCAGATGCATCAGAGGCCAAAGGATAAACCGCTGTCAAAATAGACCTTGGCAAAGCGGTCTGGAAATTTATCGTCTTATATCAGAAGATTTGATCCTGACGGACACGTTTTCAGTAACTGCGGCTTAGACCGAGAACTTTTCCTCCCAAAATCACCGCAACAACCAAACCCTCAGCCCCTCTTTCCCCCGCAACCCCCTTTCTCCCCCATGGGTTCCGCCCAAATTCGTTCTTCACGGACTTTCCTCCAAAAGCAAATTCCTAGCAGTCGTCAAGCAACCAGAGACTTTACCAATTCGTTAGAGATTGATTGCGGTTGGCTTGAAGAACAATGTTCAGTTGCATTCGATAGAAATCCTTCCGTTTAATGATAAAATACTTTGCCCTTCTTTGCGTCTGCTGCTTGCCAGCTCTTTGCGAAACTCAAAAACGACCCAATATCCTTTTTTTTCTCGTGGATGACATGGGGGTAGGGGACACCTCCGTTCCTTTCCTTTACGAGAATGGAAACCCGAAAAGGATTCCCACCAATGATTTGTACCGTACGCCAAACATGGAGAAACTGGCCAAAAACGGCCGGCTCTTTACGCAGGCATATTCTTACTCCGTTTGTTCGCCCACCCGGATTAGCCTGATGACTGGGCAAACGGCTCCAAGGCATGGAGTGACCACATGGACCCATCCGAAAAAATCGAGCGTCGACACCGGGCGCGTACAAACGAAAACGATCAAGAGTCCGGGCGACTGGACCATTCGAGGTTTGGATCTTTCCTTACCCCTTCTTCCCCGAATCCTGAAGAAGGCGGGATACAAAACTCTGTTTGCGGGGAAAGCTCACTTTGGACCGGACGATACCGCGGCTGGAAATCCGCTCAACCTAGGTTTTGACGTCAATATTGCAGGCTATGGCGGAGGCGGTCCGGGTGCTTATCATGGAAAGCATAATTTTTCGGCTGCCTGGCGAAGTAAGAATAATCATACTTGGGACGTACCGGGACTTGAGGAATACCACGGCAAGGATATTTTTCTCACCGAGGCGATCACTTTGGAAATGAAAGAAGCGATAACCGATGCGATCCATAAGAATGAACCATTCTTCTCTTACATGTCGCATTATGCGGTTCACGCTCCTTATGAAGTTGATGATCGGTTTAAGAAAAACTATCCGCAACTCAAGGGGCACGCCCTCGCGTTCGCCACCTTGGTTGAGGGAATGGACAAGTCACTGGGTGACCTGGTCCGGCATTTGGAGAAATCGGGCGTCGCCGAGGAAACCCTGATTATTTTCTTTTCTGACAACGGAAGTACTTTTCACACGAATGCGCCTTATCGGGACAAGAAAGGCGCGCGGTACGAGGGAGGGCTCCGGGTGCCCTTGATTGTCTCTTGGGCGAAGCCAAACTCCCAAAATCCCTTGCAACGCGAATTTTCCGTTCCTACCGTTTCGGTGGATCATACGGTTGTCACTTGCGTGGACATGATGCCGACCATCCTTGGCATTGCCGGAGTCAAGCCTCCCAAGGATGCGATTTTGGATGGCGTGGACGTTAGCCCGGCATTCCTTGGGGATTCCACTTTCAAAACGAATTCTACCTTTACCACCCATTTCCCGCACAAGCACAGAAACACCTTGTTTTCCACTCATCGGGAGGGCACCTGGAAAATCATATACAATTACGGATCGGAGAGTTGGGAGTTGTACGACCTCGGGTCGGACCCGTTTGAGAAAAAAAACCTGATTTCGGAAAAGCCGGAGATTGGACGAAAGATTGCTGGAAAACTGATACAAGTTCTGGATGAGCAGAACGCGGACTATCCGCTGGATTTAAAAACCAACAAACCGGTCAAACCCGACCTATCCAAGATCTAACCCTTTTTAGTTCCCCTCGATTATTCGAACGTGATTTTTGCTGTGGGTGCGGAACCATACCTCTGCCTCGTCCCATCGGGGCTTTTCAAGTCAACCCCCCTTTCTCCCCCATCCGCTCCAGTCCAAAGGCGGCTTCACGACCTTCCCGCCAAAAGAAAATCCCCAGCAGTTAGTAGTCGAAGTTCCTCTCGGCGATGGCCGCATCTTTGTCCTCGACGACTCATGAGATTCAGATGCGTCACAAGGCAGGGGGTAAGCCACTGCCAAAATAGACCTTGGCAACGCGGTCTAGAAATTTATCGTCTTAGATCAGAAGATTTGGTACTGACGGGCACGTTTTCGGTAACTGCGACTCAGACCCAGAACTTTTCCTCCCAAAATCACCGTAGTAACAACCAAACCATCATCTCAGCCCCTCTTTCCCCCGCAACCCCCTTTCTCCCCCATGGGTTCCGCCAATCTCCGGTTTCCACGACCTTTCCGCCAAAGGAAATTTCCTAGCAGTAAGTAATAAAAACAGTATTCGCGAAATGAGAAAATTTCCAACCCCATCAGTTCTATCAACTGTTCTTTTCCTTTTTCTACAAGGCTTGGCAACTGCCGATAACGGTGACGATTCAAACGGTGACGAAGGTAAGGGACAATGGGTCGAAGAAAGTATTGATGATGAAACGGGGCTCAGAACAGGAACATTTGCAATTAGTAATAATTCCCCGGACGAACCTGAAGGGGATTTAGTTAGCCATCAAATTGAACCTAATGCCAATTTAGAGGGAGCAATTATGGTCGAAGCCTCTCTGCAAATGGCCAACCTAAAAGAAGCCAACCTAAAAGAAGCTATTCTCGTTGAAGCTAATTTCGAAGGAGCCAACCTAGAGGGAGTTGATCTTACTGGAGCCGATCTCGGAGAGGCTAACTTAAATGGGGCTAACCTTGCTGGAGCTGTTTTAATTGATGCAAACCTAGAAGGAGCTGACCTTGCTGAAGCTAATATCGATGCAGCAAACTTTTCAGGAGCCAATTTAAATGACGTTAATTCAAGCTCAATATCGGGAACGCCTCAATCTCTACCAGATGGATGGATACTAGTGGGTGGAGAACTTGATGAATCAGATGACAACGGTGACGATCCAAACGACGACCCCGATGGTGGTGGCGGTGATCCAAACGGCGACCCTAATGGTGGAACTGCCGAAAACTCGACGATAACAGACGACCCTTCGATTGTCTGGCAAAAAGCGGGAGGTCCCATTGGTGGACTCGGATACAATGTTCGATACTGCCAAGATAACAAAAGCATCATGTTCGTCACGGATGGCTGGGCTGGAATACAGAAGTCGGTTGATGGCGGGTTGAATTGGGAGGCATCTAACAACGGAATTACGGCTCGATCACGGCCCTCCGGTGATGCAATTCCGGTTTTCGCGCTGAAGATCGACCCAAATGATCCTACATCAATATGGGCGGGAACACTGAACGGATTTGGTCTCTTCCATTCCACCGATCGCGGGGAAACCTATGTGGAGAGATCAAATGGACTCCCGACAACGACAGATGAAATCACGATTCGCCACATCGAAGTGATGCCCGGTGATTCCAGCAAGGTTTTTGTAATGGGAGAAAAAGACACAGGTGTGTGGGGCGAGGGGTTTTCACGGGTTCGCGGTTTTGTCTATGCCTCGACAGATGGTGGACTGAATTGGAGCCCTCTCGGGGGATCAAACTTCCCTTTTCCAAGTTTGACTCGCTGGTTGTGGATCGATCCAACAGATACAGATACCATGGTGGTGATGACGGGAATCTTTGATCGCGAGTCTGATGTCAATGACCCAAACCACGCTTCGGGTCCCGGTTTCGGAGTGTATCGGACAACTGATGGCGGAACGACATGGACACCGAGTAACGCAGGGATGGACACCAACAAGAGTTTGTTCGTTGGTGGATTCGACAAATCTCCAATCAATTCCCAGACTTTCATTGTTGCCACTGGGAATAACACGGATTGGCTGATTAAAAATGTCGGTGGTGCAGTATATCGCACAACTAATGGAGGTGTGAATTGGACTGATGTTTCCCCTGATCCTCCGTTTCCTGGGGAGTTCGACACGTTTACTGCCGTCGCTTACGCTCCGTCGGATGCATCCATCGTGTATGTAGCTTCTGCAGAGGCAGTTTATCGAAGCAGTAACGGAGGAAGCACATGGACTCGGTATGCTGGTGCGTTTGGAGCTCCCTACGGTCCCGAAGGAATCCGCAGCGGTGTCCCTATCGATATGGTAGTGGATCCAGACGATCCGGATGTGCTTTACATCAATAACTATGGCGGGGGTGTCTTTAAATCAACAGACGGTGGACAGACTTGGATCGTGTGGAGCACGGGATATACTGGAGCTGATATTAATCAGGTGGCGGTCAAACCCGGAGATCCAGACACTGTACTCGTGAATGGTCGGAGCGGAGCTTTCTACTCGGAAGACTCAGGTGTGACGTGGAATGGCCAAGCAAATGGTCTCGGTGCTATACCAGAGGGGATGGCAGCGGTTTTCGATCCCTCTGACGCAACAGGAAACACCCGACTGATTTCTGATGAGAGGCAGGGATTTATTCTTCGCTCGACGGATGGGGGATTGTCTTGGACAAAGGTATTAGATATTGCTGCGGTGAACGAAGGTAATCCTCACGGTGCCCGACGAATCGTGTTTGCTCCTGGTGATGCTTCGGTAGTCTATGCTGGATTTGCCGCCTCTAATCTTTTTTCAGATCCCCATGAAATGGGGTTCGCGAGTAGTTTTGGAGTCTGGAAATCAGTAGATGGAGGCGTTACCTGGTCCGACGTCAACGGGAACCTCCCATCTCCAGCAAGCGGGCGCAATGTCACGTCCATAGCGATCAGCTACCAAAACGATGACATTGTCTACGTTGGCCTGCGCGAGGGCGGTATATACAAAACTGTTAATGGAGGAACGACGTGGACGCACGTCACCAACCAAGTGGAAAATGATTGGGGGGATGTCTGGCCAAGCGGTGATCCCCTGAGGAGAGACTCCTTTCTTTCCCTTTCAATTTCCCCTGACAACGATGATGTCGTGTATGCTGGGACAAATATTCGGGGGCTTTACAAAACAACCGATGGAGGGGCAACTTGGACTCAGATCGTTCCAGAGTCGGAGCTAATTCCATTTGCATCCGAGGACCACGTTCACATTTTCGATGTGAAAGTGAATCCGACCGACTCCACGGAGGTATACATGGGGGAGTGGCACAGTGGAATGTATCGAAGCACAGATAGCGGTACAACGTGGAAAAGGATCAACTCCGGGCTTTCCACCCGGGCGGTTCAAACAGTCGACTTTTCCGATGATGGACAGACCGTGTATGTCGGCACGAAAGGAGAAGGAGTATTCCTGAAAGCCAGTTCGTTCTCCTTAACGATAAGTAACGTTACGAATGGGTCAATAACAGCAGAAAGCACCTATCAGAAAAATAGTACTGCAACCATTATTGCATCACCAAGTCCTGGATATGCTTTTTATGCATGGTCTGGAGATGCGAGCGGCTCCGAAAACCCACTGTCCCTCATAATGGACTCAAACAAAACAATTGGTGCGACCTTCACGGAGGACACGCCGGAGGGAAGACTTGGAGACTGGGCGACGGGCTATGGTGTGGCTTCGGAAACTGACCCCGGAGATGATCCAGACAAAGATGGCCTTACAAATCTGGAAGAATATCTCACCGAGTCAGATCCAAGTGATTTTCATGTTAGGAGGTTGCCTTTAGTGGTTGAGACGCCGGTCGCCGGGACGCGGCAGTTCATCTTGATCGAGACGCTTGATCTGGTTGGGCGAGAGATCACCACGACCTTGCAGCAGAGTTCGGATTTGATTACTTGGACGACGGTGACGGGAACGACGGAGGACTCCAATGACTCCGATCCTGTTCTTGGAGTTCGCACGCGAGTGTTGTCGCTGACTCCGGTGAGCAATGATGAGGTCTACTACCGATTGAAGGTAGAGCTTTAGAGAAGGGCAATCACCGTAACAACCAAACCATCATCTCAGCCCCTCTTTCCCCCGCAACCCCCCTTTCTCCCCGACCTTTCCGCCAAAAGAAATTTCCTAGCAGCTTTTATGAAAATTCACCTTATTTTATCATTATTTTTTACCGTAACTTCTTTTACATTTGGTCAAACCACAGGACCAACAGAGGCACCCGCACTAAACATTGAAATTGTAGATAAAAATGTTGAGCTTCATTGGGATGATACTCACTCATTTGATTTACATGTCTCTTCAAACTTATCTGATTGGGAAAATACAAATGTCAGTACTAGCCCCTACTCCAGAGAAGCACTGAATGTAAATGAGTTCTATAAACTTGTTGAATCTGCACCAGAGCCAGACACTTCTGCACCAATAATTACCCTAAACGGTGGCTCCACGATCAATTTACTTCTTGGTGAACCTTATTACGTGGAGCGAGGTGCAACTGCTTTTGATGAGATTGATGGCAAGGTAGAAGTCAATGTATCTGGGGTTGTTTACACCTCCAGACCTGAAGATAGCCCATTTACAATTACCTACACTGCAACTGATGCTGCTGGCAATACCTCTACTGCTACGAGAACAGTAAATATAATAGAGCCGAATTGGTCTCAACTCGGAGATGATACCGATGGAGAAGCTGAACAAGATGGATCAGGGATCGTATCGCTCTCAAGCGATGGCACAAGAATTGCCATCGGCGCACCTGCAAACGATGGCACCGATCAGAATTCTGGCCATGTTCGCGTATACGAATGGTCTGGAAATACATGGATCCAAATGGGTCAAGAT
>Ga0209503_10000545_pt1 | contig 22323 bp, 28 predicted proteins | sample SouAtlMetagenome_2_FD_187448 | JGI IMG/M metagenome (GOLD analysis project Ga0209503, IMG submission 187448) | Marine eukaryotic phytoplankton communities from Atlantic Ocean - South Atlantic ANT15 Metagenome (SPAdes) (version 2) | ecosystem: Environmental > Aquatic > Marine > Oceanic | place... | reverse complement strand
ATGCTGGGTTAAGTACAAACTTAACGTTAGCAAGGAAAGGAATCACATAGCTAGTGTAAGCAAAACCAAAGTTCAAGTCCATTCCTTGACCAGTGATTGCACCTATATCAGCAGCTTGAATTACAAGTCCTGATGCTACAGCATCACGCTTAATAGCTTCATTAACCATTCTCATTCCACCCATACCAGTTTGGACAATCAATTGTCTTTTTGGATCTGGACCTTGGAATTCAACTTTACCGTTAAAGAAGTTATAAATCTCAGAACGGAATAAGTCAAGGTTAAAGTTATTCTTATTGTATACTCTTTTGAAAGAGTTGTCTAGTTGAGACCAAAGACCTACAGATAATCTTAAATCATCTGGACCGTCTTGTCTAACTCTACCACCTTTACCCCACATAAGGTAAGACTCAATGTCATTTGCTACTTTTGTCAAGTGAGCAGCTTCCATTTGAGTAAGGAAAGAACGAGAAAGATCACCATTATCAAATGCTCTCTTTACTTTATCTTTACCCATTACTTTTACCATATCTTCTAATGAAGCTACAGAAGGATCCATGTTATCTCCTGATGTTCTCCAGATCTCAGTTACAGGAACTGTACCATCTGCATTCATTCCTCCTTTGATCATAAGATCAGCTCTAGAAGAAACTGAATAGTGAACGTGTGCTTCTGCTCCACCTACATAGTTGTAGAATTCACGGAAACCTGTTCCTGTAGTAATATCAGAAAATCTTTCACCATACTCACCTCTAGCAGAACCTTTTCTAAAGTACTTAGTTCCTTTATCTAAATACTTAGATGCAAAAGTTGCTGAGTTATTGTTATTAACCATTTGTACGGTGTAGATGTAACCATCACCTGTAGGAAGAATATCCTCATCAGTAATGTAAAGTTCAACACCATTGTACTTGTCATATGTGATGATATCACCATGTCCAAATTCTCTAGCGCTTAACTTAATACGGAAAGTTGTACCATCAGCACCTCTTGTTTCACCAAGACTGTTATCAATATCCTCAGTTATATAAGGAAGATCTCTAGATACAGGTGTTTGCCACTTATACTCTCCGCGAGCATTATCTACTTCAATTACATTCTTTCCACCAAAGCTAGACATTTGATAAAGAGGCATTTCAACTTTCTGAGACATTGCCCATAAGTCCACTGGACCTAAATCCATTGGTTCTGCATCTTTCAACATGTTAACCAAGTGGTAAGAGTCTACGTGTGAACTTGCGTTGTACGCTGTATCCCGTAGAAAGATACCATTGTTTAAAACTGGAGTTGCCATTTATTTATTTGTTATTTATTGTTTACTAATTAAAATCTTTTGAACATATTGTTCTTTCTTTGTACTGTTGGTTTTTTTGCAGTTCTTCTTGTGCTATTGTTTTCATTTGAAACTCTAGAAGAACTTGTATTTTTTTGTGACTGTGCAGTTTTAAGTTTTCTTACTGTATCTGCAACAGCTGCTTGACCGCCAAGACTTTTAACTTTACTTTTGTACCCATCTGGATCAGAAAGTAACCATAGTGCTTCTGCAATAAGGTCATGTCTTGGTTCTACAAACTGATACTTTTCAAGAAGGTGACCTAACAAGTTTGTAGGTTTACCTGATATAGATGGGTAGTTAGGTTGAACTAAACCACCATATAAATGATTTTGTGTTTTTCTATCTAATTTAAGATCTCCCAATTGACCTGTAGAAAGAGTGTTATATACATTATCCATATATTGTGCAGCAGCATGTTCTTGTTGGGCTTTTTTCTGCTCTTGTTCTGCAAGTTGATGAGCTACTATTTGTTCTTGCATTTTATCCAACTTAGGTTTAAACTGCCTTGCTTTCTTTTCAAGCTTTTCAATGTCAGCCCAAGTTTCTATTTCCTCTTGAATTTCTTCAGGTGTACCAAAGTTAGTAGCAGTTAAGTATTGTCTTGCAATTTCTGCCTGATGATTTTCATTTTCAGGATCAAGTTGTACTATTTCTTCTACATGAGAAAGGGTTCTAAATAAACCTTTCATGTCAGTACCACCATCTGCAACGTATTTTGCAGCTACCTGAAGTTCTTGAGGAAGAGAATTAAAAAACTCCTTTGGAGTATCTTGTCTAATCTTGCTTTCTCTTTCTTGAAAATTGGCTTCAAATAGTTCTCTAAAATCTTTAGTAGTATAATCTTCTAAAGCTTTGTCATCATCAAAACCAAAAAGAGTCCCCTCTTCAATCATCTTATTAGCTAAATCAACTAAACCACTCTTATCAGTTTTACGTCTACCTGGTTTAGCTTCTCCCGTTTCTTCTTCAGTAATTGCATCATCTAATTCAGCCAATGCTTCATCTACTACAGAATCAGGAGTAGATTCAATCTTTTCCTGCGGAGTCATCTCCTTTTCAGAAGTTTCAGTTGTAGTTTCAGTCTTGTCAATGAACGTTGTATCAACTTCTTCTGGTCTAGAGAAGAGGTTTGATTTTTTTTCTTCTAGCTCTGGTTCAACCTCTTCTGCTGGTAGCATAACGCTCTCAGCTCCTGGTTGACCAAATACTTCATCTAAATTTACATCTACTTCCTCTACCGTTGTAGAGTCTTGTATTTGAGTTTCCTCGTTTAATTCTTCTGCCATGTGTCAGTTTTTGTTGGTTATTACTTTAATATACTAAATTAAATCTTAAAAATTTAAAATTATGCAAAAAAAATTATTAGAAAATTTGCATTATATAGCTAAACTATTTTTTTTTATCATCCTTTGATGATTTAACATCATACTTATTTTTATTTTCTTTGGCAATTTGCAACTGTTTATCTGCTATTTGTGTCTGAGCATTAATTCTTTTTTGCTCTATATCCATTTTTTGCTGATGTTTTAACATATCATTGCTTTGCTTTTGTCTTTGTATTTGAGTCTGCTGTTGATATTGATCTGTTTTTCTAATGTCTTCCATTGCATCTTGATAATCTGACTGCATGTTTTTATCAAGATCTGCCATAGATCCATAACCAGCTGCTCTAATTTCAGCAATAAGAATATCTTTACGATCTCTTTTTTCAGCTTCTGAAACTTTAAAATCTCTTTCAGCTTGCTGTTCCTGTTGTTGAGCTTGAATTTGTTGTTCTTGCATTTGCTGTTGCTGTTGCATCTCTTGTTGTTTCTGTTGCTGTTGTTTTTGTTCAGAATCTTTCATAGCTGCATTTAACTCTGCAATAGAATCAGATTGTACAATTTTACCAAGATCGTAGATACTAGCACCTGTAGTATTATTTTGAGTTGCCATTTGCTTTAGCTGTTCTAGGACAGCTCTATGATTAGCAGTTGTTGATGCAAATATGTTAAGATCTCTCATCAACATATCAGTACCATTAATTTCAAAGTTAACCTTTTCATCTGCAGAAGTTATGTAAGTTAATCTTGCAGACGGTTTAGTAGAGTTATAGAACTGGGCTAAATCAGTTCTCATCTGATGAACTCTAGGCATTAGATAATCGCAATGTTGAATAAAGTATGTTTCTGTTTGAGCATAAGATGCATTAGCAGCTTGTTCAACACCAGTTGCTGTCATCTGAGAAATTTGCTGACCCATTCTTTGTGGGTTAACTCCAATTACTTCATAAGCCTGTTGTTTAAAATGGTTAGATAATTGAATTCTAGACATAAGTCTATTAGTCTGATCTAAATCAAGTTTTTGAAAATGCTGAAAGTTTAATGCATTTTCTGTATTTGTAATAGAAGTATCTAAAGGTAGCATTCCAAAATCTTTCATTGCAACATAAGCTTTAGATAAATTACCTTTACCCCAGTCTTCTCCTAATGAATGTTTAGGCAATGTATTTTGATCTAGCATAATTATAGTACCTAGTTCATCTACTAAAATATCTGCTATTTGATTGTTGACAATGTTGTAACCTATTTGAAAAGGTTTCATTAAATCTATAAGAGCTGTAGATTTTGTATTTCTATCAGAGAACACAGCTCCCTCAACAGGTAGTTTACAACCATAAAGATTATTATCACCTTTAAATTGAAACTTTATAGGGCCAGGTTTTTTCTTATCTATTCCTATATAAATAGGAGTCATGCCTGATGGATTGTTCATACCCCAATAACTAGGAATATTAGGACCAATCTTGATTCCTCCCCAAACTTCGTTTATCCAAATCCACTCAATGTGTTCACCGAATATTAAATTATCTTTTGATTTGTTTTTAAATAAACGAGTATCATAAATAGGTTTATCTGTAATTTTATAATCCTCTGTTATGATTTCATTTGTTACCTCACCTTGTTCAGAAATTTTTGTAAGGTGACCTAATTTTCTTTGAGACTTCCAATATGTAGTTGTTACTCTAACTAAATATGCATTACCCTCTGTTTTATAATCTTCACTCTGTGCTAATATTTGATTTACTACATCCTCACCTTGTGTAATACCTTCACCGCCCATAAAGCTTGTATATTGACGCATAGCTAAAGATGGTCTTTGAGTATTCCACTCATGAGACTGAGTAGCATCATAAAAAGAACCATCATTTTGATAACCACCTATAGTATACCCAGCAGCTCTTACTGGATATATTGCCTCAAGAGATTCTAATTGTTCTTCAGACATTAAGTATCCGTATTTATCAATTGCATCTGAAACAGTAATCATATCTGTCTTACCAATCCAATTGGAATCTGAAATATATCTTGAATCAGGAGACTTATGGTAAAATGTAAGCAGTGGATTCCACAACTCTACCTCATAATCATCTTCCATCATTCGCATATGCCAAAACTCTCTATCAGTAATAAGCATATCTCTAAAGGCTCTTTCCTCTAATTCATCTAAATGAAATCTTTGTTCATCTACTTTATGCTGATGAGAAGCCCATTCTTCCATCATAGACCTGTAACTTTTTTTGAAGAACATTTCTATTTCTGGCAATGATTTTAAATTATCTGGAGATAACTGTTGTTGTGCTTCTTCAGAATTAGGATCTAAACCTTGCTCTAAAAGAGCAGCTGTTATTTTAGTTTGAGCTTGCCCAAGAAGTGTTTCTTCAACCATTGCTCTTTTTTGCTCAAGCATTTCATTATAAGAAAATTCATCAACAGCTCTATATGTTAATTTGGTTGATCTTTTAGCAAACTCTGCAACAAGAACATTAACTACGTTTGGTATAATGGGATAAAACTTTAACTCTAGCGCAGAACCTTCATCTTGATTTTCGGTTAACATACTTACAATATCCCTAGATTCATTGTCTTCTTCTACTATATAATCAGTTCTGTCAATATGACCTTTAGCTAACTTATAATTTTTAGAAAGTCTTCTTGCACTTCTTTGCAACTGTTTGATACCATTCCACTCTAACCAATCAATATTCCAAGCAGCCCATTCATCATCCTTTTTCTTTTTTGATAAAAATTGTAAAGGTTGTGTTACAGCACCTATTCTATTCTGCTCAACCTTTGCGCCCTTTTTTATCTGAAGTGCATTGTATACTTGCATAGTTATTATTTAATGTTTTTAAAGGCAGATCTTTTTCGACCATTACTTTTTAATCTTTTGTTTTTCCTACCCATATGAGTAAACGGACTACTATTTAATTTAAACAAATTTTCTGACTTTTGCAACTTTTTAGCAGCGTCATCTCTTATGATTTGTTTAGTATAACCTCTATTAGATTCTTGTATTCTCATAAAAGATACAAGTGCCACAAATGATACTAATCTATCTACGTTAACTCCATCTGCATATTCTTGCATTTCTTTTATAAGCATTGGGTCAGGAATTCTTTCTATTCCATAAGTTGTTCTAACAACAGTTCCATCCTCTTTTGTTTCTTGATCAAGCTCTTCTCTTACAAACTCTATCCCATAACTAAGAAGGTGTGATTTGAATAAAGTACCTGTATTTTTCCAACCATATTCTTGAAATACATTTTTATTGGCGCCTAAATCTTTTAAGAACATTATTTGACTTTTAGGAACTAGATACTTTTGTTTCTTTCTGCTTATCATATAATTAATAAATAAAGAAATGTTATTCTCTATAACAGTCCATGCATTATACCATTCTATTATAAGTTCTAGTCTTTGATGAGTTTGTTTTATATCATCAAACCTTCCACACCATGCAGCTACAATTTTACTTTGTTCAATATAAGTTTCTGTATCAGTACCTGTAACTTTAGTAACCTCTATAGAATTTTTCATCACATATATAGAACATAGTGAATCAGATGTGGTAGTCTTACCTTCAGCCACGGGGTCAATAGACGCATAATAAGTTCCAAAATCAGGCTTTTCCTTATTAGGTCTTTCCCATACTACAAGACAACCTGTTTTATCTTCAGTCTTTTTATTTACTGGAAACTCACGTATAGGTTGCTTATTGCTTTTTGTAACAGTTGGTTTACCATTAGCATCTGTTGTTATATCTAGAAACTCATAGGCATATTCTTTTTCCTCTATTCTTCTAGCTTGTGCAGAAAGAAGGTGTGTAGGAAATACAGAAACAGATCTATTGTCAAATGCTTCTTTTATATTTCTAGGATGTTGAGATATTCTCAATTGATAATCTTCTGGAGCTAGCTCTCTTTTCCAATCATCAAATTGTTTTTGTAAAGCTACAGTAGCTTCTTCTACTTTGGAGTTGCCATATTGATCTATATGCGGAGGCATAGACCATTGCTCAGGAATAAATAAACCTGACATACCTTCAGTACCTTTATGATCAATTAAATTAGTTTCTACAGCATAAACATCTTTAGAAGTTGGATTTAGAATCATATCCTTAAGTGGATTACATTGTGACAAGTCACCCACAGATCCTGCTGCTATAAATAATCCTGTAGTAGTAAGTCCCGATCTCATTGCAGGTCTCATATACTCATATGTCTTATCCATCTTGGGTGCAATCCCAGCCTCTTCATGAAAGAAGTATTTAACTGGACCCCCTACACCGTTTGTTGGATCTTTCTCAAATGACATACCTTGTATAGTTCCTTTAAGACCTACTTCAGTTTTTCTGTTACCTTTCCTAACCTCAATCTTCTGTTGCCACATCATTACCTTACTAGGATTCATGGGCCTATACCATGCTGTATGTTCATTTAAAAATGCCGCATACTCATCTAAAAACTTCCAAGACCCTTTCTCATTAATGTAATCTTTAAGACTAGCACCTATCTTTAGTGTTACCCCTGGCTCAAACCATTGCTGATTAATAAGCTTTGCCATATGATAATAGGAAGATGCTATCTGACGTTTCTTTAGTATAGCAACATGTTTATAGTTTAGTTCTGCTAGCATCTCATATAATGCCATATGATACTGAGCATCTCTAATGTCAGCAAATCCAAACTTTTGTATTTCTTTGTTAAAGATTGGTAAGAAGTTTAACCACATGTAGTAGTCTCTTGCTATATACCAAACTTTATCTTTTGATTTAAATATTACCCCTTTCCTGCACTTCTTTTTTTCTCCTTCCCAATAATTAATAAAATCTCTTGATTTAAATGGAGCTGCACAATAGAATCCTTGTGTGTTAAATTTAGTAGCTTCTGCATTAAATTCTTCAGACACTTTATCAAATGCATACTGACCTGGCTCCTTAAACAAATCTCTTACATAAGCAGCAAAGTCTTCTCTAGTATCAAAGTCTGTACTAGTCCATTTACCATTATCCCATGTAGGAATATCTTGATATATCTCTGTATCATTGGTCATATCCTAGCCCTATTCCACCTCGTACATTGCTTTGTTGTTCTTCTTGAAGATCTTTATAAGCTCCTTTAAACGATTCTCTAATTTGCTGATATTTAGCAGCCGCATTTACTAAGGAATTAATATTACCATCTCTACCATGTTCAATTGGTGTAGTCTGCATATATCTGCCTAATCTATCTAGCATAGCTGCAATACCTTTGTATGCCCTTGATGTTGGAGTCTGATACATCTTTTCACAAAACTTAAGTGCTGCCCATACATCGTCATCTTCTGTAGAAAATTCACCTTCTACCTCTTTCATTATAACTTCTTCTTTTTCATGCTCAGGAGTATGAAAGAAAGGATTCATATCAGGATTAGGACAAGTCATGTAAAACAGGTACTGGTAAATCTTTAAATAATCCTCTGGATAATTATCCATTACATCTTTAAGTGACTTTAATGTGTAACAATGTTCTGTTGGAACTACCTTGCCGTTTTGTATATCAAATAGTTTTGCAATCATTTCTTCTTTAGTTTTTTTCTATTATCATGCAGATAATGTATTAATGATATTACTTCATCTTTTAGATAAGGAACTGGGATTTGAACTAAATCTTTTAATACAGGATCACCATCTGGCGTATACTTTGTAATAGGATATCCATGTTCATCTTTACCCTCTTCTTCAAATTGAACGTGATGAATATACATTGGTCCAGGCCTTAACTTAGGATTATGCTTTATTATAATATACATATAAATACTCAGTTGTAAAGCATAATGATTAAAGTTACAATCATCCAAGTGACTAACTGGAAATAACATTTTCTGAGAAACACCTTCCCAATCTACATAAGATTGCATTTTAATTTCTTTGTTAGTCTTATAATCTATAATTGATACTTTACCCTCAACTACTTCTACTAAATCTGACTGTCCGCATATACCCGCAGATTTTAAATAAACCATGTGTTCTGGATATACACCTGGTTCTAACTTTTGATTTGGTGAAATTTTAACACCTTCACCCTTTGATATTGGGCTAAAAACAGGTACAGTAACCCCACTTCTTTCTATTGAAGCTAAAGAACATAAGTCATCTTCTCTTTGATTATGATAAAATGTTCCGAGAGCCATAGCTCTTTCTGATTCTTTTTTCCAAACTTCTTGAATTTTTTTTGGTGTCATTCCATACCACTTAGAGCTTTTTCTTTTAGAAACTTTCTGTGCTATCTTCTTAGCATCAAAAGGTTCTTTAAAGTGAGAGGTTAATGTTGTTACACTTATCCAATCAATTAAATTATCTTGATTAGATGATTTATAACTATGGTCTTTTTCTGTAAATATTATACTCATAATTCTCCCAATTTATCTTCTTCACTTTCTGACATTAACGCTGACCACTCTCCTATTGGACATTCTGCAGACAAAGCTCTTGTTTTAAAAGCTAGTGAACAACCGCAATTACCACAACAAGGTTGTGTTCCTGAAACCTCACATTTAGAACCTATTGAGTCAAATTCAACACAGTCTTTACACAAAAGCATTCTTTTTGCAGAAACATCTTCTACAAACTTATCTCTAATAACTGAATTCTTTATTCCCTCATAAATTTGCTTTCTATTTTTCCAAATCTTTTTTAGATTCATCTTTTAGTTTTTTAAATTCTTTTTTTCTTTTCTTTTCAGAATCAATCTGTTTATTTATACACTGAAGAAATTCTATTTTTTCTTCTAGCTTTTTTAAATTATAATAAGCTGTATATGTAGATGTGTCGTGATTCTTTAAATATTTTTCAAGTCTAGGAATAGCATTTTTTATTGCATTTTCTCTAGCTGTAAATAGACCAAGGCCTGTTATATTTATTCTTGGGTGATGTAACTCACTTAATAAGGTTCTAACGTTTTTATAATAAAAGTCAACTAAACTTTCCACAAGATCTTTTGATAGATCATTTTCCTCAGATATTTCTTGATATAAGTGTCTAGCTTTTTTAGGTTTCATTTAGCAAGAAAGTTATAATCTAAAAATATAGATCCTACAGTCTCAATATTTAAACTAGGACTAATGCGAATAAGTTTTTTATTTTTAACATCTCTTTCTACAATTTTAAATTTCATGCATTTATTAATGCAATTTCTAACTGTTTGCTGAGACTTAAATATTTTTTGTTCATCAGCTGCATCATAGCAAAAATGAGAAATTTCTAAGGGTCCTGTTGAACTAAGTAAAGTTAAACACTCAAGATCAGAATCACTCACCGTTATTTTATTAAGATAACAGTGAGTAATTAATTGAAACTTAATAACATCTTTTGTAGACATTATTACTTTTTTCTGAACTCGTTTAACGATTGCCATTATGCAGTCTCTTTTTTAAGAGTTCTCTTTTTCTTAGGAGCTTGCTCTGGTGGCGTAGGAACTTCATCATCTTCAGGCGGACTCATCATTTGAGCATATGCCATTTGAATCTGAGTTCTTTTAAGTCTCATCTCATCAATTTCAGACAACTTTGTTTCATAACTTAACTGTGCTTCAAGATAAGGCATTGAATCTGTATAAAACTTCAACATATCCTCTTTTTTTTGAGCAAGTTCTTCGGGTGATAAATTTTCTGGATTTTCCATTGGTTTAAATTTTTATTTACTCAAATATACAAATAAAGTTTAAACTTCTATGGTTTAAATAAAAAAACCTGAGTTATTAAACCCAGGTTCTCTTTATTTAACTCACCTATGAAAAGTTAAACCTTACCTTCTACTTCGACTTGTTGAATCATTTCAAAGTGTACTTTAGCTATTCTATCTCTACCTTCTTCTGATAGAAGATACTTATGGCAGTTATCTGAATTAGTCATAAAAAAGTTTTCAGATAGTATTGCAGGCATAGAAGTATTAACAAGAACATAAAAGTTAGATTCTTGATCTACATCTCCATCTCTGTATGTATCAGATCTCATATACTCGCCTTTAAACTCTCTAGCTGCTTTTTCAAAAAGAATTGTTGCTATATCATCTGATTTGGTCTTTCCTATAGAGGTGTATACACACCAACCATTTGCAGACTCGTCAGTATACCCATTAGCATGTACACTTACATATATACAAGGCTTTTCAGAAGATTTAGCTAATCTATTAGCTGTGTCTACTCTTTCTGTTAAACTAACATCTTTAGGAGTATCTACTAAGTTAATATAGTCAATATTATTAGACTTGCACATTTTAACCAATCTATCTACTATAGCACGATTAAACTCACCCTCAAATAGCTGTGTACCATCTGGCCATACTGGAGATCTTTTCCCTGGTGTCTGATATACACCATCTATCATACCTCCATGACCATTATCTAATATCCAAAGATACTTTGATTCAGTTTCATGTGGTGTAATAGACATATCAAACTCTGTCTTACAATGTGGACATGTTATAATTTTTTCCATAGATATCTTATTACTGCGGGTATTGCATATATTAAAAAGAAAGTCAAATATACTAAAATTGCACTTACCCCATTTATTTCTTATTTCTTATTCTAGTTAATTTATCTATAGATGTTAACCCTAGTGCACCAAATGCAAATAAAGCTACAGCGTCTACAAGGTATTCTGCTGGCCTTATATCTCCATGAGTAAAGGTATTAGCCACTAGTGATACTACAAGTGCTAAAACACAAAGTAAACCACCCAATCTTTTAGAGGAGTAAACTCCTGTTTCATCACTTAATAATTCTTTAAAAAACTTTTTCATAATAATCTTTTTTTTAAAAATAAAAACAGCCTATATACTCCATAAAGCAGTACTGCTATAATTAACCAATTAAGTATTTTTTTCCAAAGCGGAGTTTTTTCATAATATTTAATTGGGATCTTTCTTTCTACTATCTTCTCTACTGTAATAGTATCACATTCCCCTTTTATATATACATTCTTTTTAATAGTATCGTGAAATATCTTAATTGTAAGCCTCTCTTTTTGTAAAACTAAAGTATCTCTAGTTATTTGTGTAAAGAAATGCTGATTTATAATTGTATCGTATACTACTTTAGGCACTTCTACTTTGACTGTATCGTGTATAGTTAAAGTATCTATAGTAAGTAAATGAGGGTGTTTATCTATAAGTCTAGTGAACCTTCTTTGTGGAGTACAAGCTAAAACTAAACTTGTCAGTAGTAAATAAAATATTATCTTCATATCCTTTGGGATAAATGAATAATCTCTTTTTCTTTTGTATCCACAAACCGTGCAAGTTTTACCTTTTTGTTTAGTGTACCCTATACAGTTTGGACAATAGTGTGTAATAAGTTTACTAATACCTATTTTAATTTTATTGCGTGTATAGCTTCAATAATTTCTATTTTCATTTTAGCCATATCTTCTCTGAGTTGAGAAATAGATTGTTCATTCTTTTCTCTATTTACATCAACCTTAGTCTTTAGGTCATCAATTCTTTTATGCACTCTTTCAGAGGCTTCTTTTTTGACGGCTTTCATTTCCTCTAAATCTTTAGTAAGATTGTCTAATGTTAATTGTTGTATAGTCACTTTTCCTTTTAAAGTATGCCATACACCTATAGCACCAGTTAATGATACTAACAATGCTATAAAAGCATCAAAACCTATTTGTAAACCTGAAACATCCATTCTCTCTTGTATAAATAATAAACATATAGTTATAATATACAAAAAATATTTAAATATACCAGGAAATACTTAGGTTTAAATAGGAAATTTATAGGAGTCTATTCCTCTCTGAAAGTAGTCAGCACCTTCATCTCGAATTCTTTTATAATTTATTTCTAAAATTCTACCACCAGTAGGTTTAATTGGCGCACCTCTTTCAACATGCCAGCCTTTAGATCCATCCCCATATTCTTCTTTATATGTACCTGTAAGCATCAGATGCAGCTGTTTTTGTACTTGCCTATAGTTTGATCTACCTTGAATTATTGAGTCTCTTACATCATTCCTAGAAGCATTTTCGTGGATATGTCCCATAGTAAACACATCAAAGTCTTCATACATCTCTAGAGCTCTTGTTAAGTTTAGTGCTCCTTTAGTAACTACACCACCCCCACCTGATCCGTGAAAGTATCTTATTTTCATTGATGATGAACCATTAATCGGACCATTCTTTTTAAGAACTTGATTTACTATCATCCATCCACCGTATCCACCTACTTGTACATTTGTACCATTCTTAATATTAAGCAGCTTTACAAATCTTGCAAGTATATCTGTTTCTTGAAATTTAATAATAGCAGTCTCATGATTACCATATCCTATAACCGTAAGTAAATGTGCATATGGACTAAACCATTCTACAGCTGTTTCTACTATGCTATCTAAATACATAGCATTATTATGTTCTGGTCTTATATCAGATTTATTCTTTCTATTATCACCTCTACCTTGCATTAAGCAGAACATATCCCCATTAATCATAATAGGAATAGATTCTTTTAAGCAATAATCTAAATCTTGTTTTAGTTGTTTCCAGTCACATTTAGGATTATCCCAATGTAAATCTGACATCATTGCAATCTTAGCTTGTGTACCCTCAAGCTTTAGCTCGTGGATATTGCTGGCATGTTTAATTAACTTCATAATTTTATTTTTCTGGAGAGAATTCCCTAATATACAACTTATTTTTTAAAGTGGGGTGTATTCAATACCAAGAGGATTTGGACTAGTCCAATCTTCATCAGTCATTAATGTTAAACATTCTTGATGTGTATATGTGCTATCGGGAATTATTGTACCATCTGTAATAAATGTAGGCTCAACATCCCATTTTAATATAAATTGAGTAGGTGGATCTAAAAGATTTTTTCTAACTGTATCTGCAGAAGTTTCCCCTACTTGAGAAAAATCTACCTTATCTAAGTCTTCTATATTAATTATAGCGTATGTTGTAAAAGCTTTTCTTAAATTCATAATATTTTATTAAGGTACATCTGTGCTAAAAGTGGCACTATTCTCTACAGTTCCTGTGTTTGACGCAGACCCCGAATCAGCTGCACTTGTTCCTGAGCCTTCTTCAAACCTCCACCAAGAAACTGGATTTAAGCTAGTAAGATCACCAGGTTTACCTGAGCCTCCGCCATTATAGATGCTTGTGACATCACTTGCAGAAAGTTCTGAGTCAAATACTGCAACTTCATCCATAAGTACATCTGCTGGTAGTAGAGGTGCTGTGGACAGTGCCATTATTAAAAAAGGTGCAGAATTTTGAATTGTTGCGGATAAAGAACCACCTGTAGCACCGTCAAGCGTAGCAGCTGCTCCATCAATATAGATTTTACCTCCACCTACTGTGCTTGAACCATCAAAAGTAAATACTACATGATGCCAATCTGTAGTATCATTTATTAATTCATTAGTTTTCCAAAACAACCTCTGCGATGTAAAGCTTGTGTCTGTCCGTAACATAACTACAATTTTACTTTCAGTATTTAAGTTAAACATCAGTCCTCTACGATTACCTGTGGGGTTCATTTTACTTAGCAGCATGTGATTAGTAGTATTAACTACATTTCTTTTTACCCAAAGACTATATGAAAAAGTATCTGTCCTTTCAAAGTTTAAACTTGAGTTAGTGCCGCAATTTACCCAAGCATCAACACCATCACCTTCTATACTATAAGTATTAACAAAACTAGTCTGAGGAGCTATAATACTAGTTCCTGCAAATACTCCTAGAGTCTTATTGGTATTTATTGATACTCCCATAATTACATAAATATTATAAAATCATCATCAGATCCAGAAGATAAGCCTTTTATTTCTGTCCTATCTAATGTTAAGTTTCCATAAATGCTACTTTACATATATCATTAAAACATCTGCGCCAGTACCATTTACTACAAAATGAGATCCTGCAAATTTATGAGCATTGCCCCCTGCATCAAAGTTTACTGTTTCACCTGCAAGCAAGTTAACAGCAGATCCACCACCTATTGCTATAGTAGCAGTTGCACTAGCATGTGCATTATAAAATGATATTGATTTAACAGCATCTGTTACAGTTACAGAACTTGTAACTCTTTGCATACTTGCAAGGTTAGTTTGAACACCTGTATTAGTTTTAATTCTATCTACATCTAGTTCAATTTCAGTATTCTTTGCAAGAATAGCATCAGCGGTTACTTCTATTTCTGTATTTTTAGCCAGAATAGCAGTTGTATCAACCTCTATAGCAGTATTCTTAGCTAAGATGTTTAAAAGAGTTGCTTCTGTTGCGTCACCTTGTTCTAAATAAGTTTTAGTACAAGCTGAATAATTAGTAGTATCTTCTGTTAATGATCCTGGAGGATATAATTCAATATCTGTAAAAGCTCCTGTACTTGTATTAAAGATTCTTACTTCTAATCTAATGATTGCAGGATCTGATCCACAAACAATACTAATTAGATCTGCTTCGTAATCTTTACCCGCAGTTACAATACTAGCTGCAATTTTATCCAAACCAAGCAACATTCTGTATTGCCAAGTCCAGTTAGTTCCTTTTTGCCCTTGTGTTTTTAAGTTTCCTACTGACATATTTTATGTTTTTATTATTCAAATACTCCGTGCTCTACTAAGCATCCTGTAGCTCCTGAAGCATATACTCTAATATCACTAGTATCTGCTGCCCATGGAAATACTGCCCAAGAACCTGCATCTAAAAACATATCATATACAGCACCTGACGCTGTTGCTTCAATTTTAACATAAATGTTCAAGCTTCCTGCATTCTTCAAGTATACATAGGCACCTGGAGAATGGCTTGCATGAGGAATCAATGTTAATGGTGCACCAACTACTGCTGTAACGTTAGTTCTAGAAATACCTCCCTGAGTAACTGTAGCTGACTTTAAAACTGTAGATAGTAAACTATCGCTAGTTAAGTTAGTAGAAGTTATTGTTGAAGTTAAATTTACTGTTGCCATTTTTATAAGTTTATAAGATTTTAATTAAATATTCCGTATTCTAGAATATTATTTGCTGTTTCTGCATAAGCTTCCAAACTTACTGGTGTGCCACTGCTACTTGCAGCCCATGGTATTAAAGCCCAATCTCCACCACTTAATATAATTTGATCCGATGTAGAATCAAATGATATATAAATTTTTTCGTTTGTTGTAGCTGTAGATGGATTATATAACCAAACTCTTGCACCTTGAACATATAAGTCCTCATCTGCAATAATTTGCGCTGCACCAATTGTTGTTGGTTCAATCTTTTGTCTCATTACACCACCTTGCTCTATAGCTCTAGTAAGGTTTGTTACAGTTAATGAAATCACATCTGTAGTTAAATCTGTAGACTCTATCTTAAGAGTATGCGTTACGTCTGCCATTTTTTAAAGTTTTATAAGTTTAAGTTAATTAATCTCTATCAATAAGCATGAAGTGGATCTTAACATTACCATTCATTGTGGCAGTCCCACAGTTGTGAACGCGAATAGTAGCAGTACCTGTATTTTTAGCACGTACTTCCAATACCACTGTACCATTACTCGCTGTTTGAGGAGTTAACAATATTATAGAATTTCTTAGTATTTTGCTATTGTTAAGTACAAATTGTGCATTTGCATTAGCAGCTAAAGTTAATGAAACAGTATCAATAGTACCATGATGTGCATTCAATGTTACAGCTGTTGTAGCACTGGTTGTTTGAGTTACAGCACCACCATCATATAAAGATTGTAAAGGTTCTGCATTAATTGATAAAGGTCTGTAAGTATCATCGCGTTTAGGATCTTTTGCCCCTACTGCAAATAAGTTAGTTGTATCTGTTGGAAGAGTCGCTCTATAGTCACCTCTTTTAATCCAAGAAATAAAATTTAAAATGTCCATTTTTTATTTTTTTAAAATATTTATAAATACGTATGATATAATATAGTAAAAATAATTGATAAAAAAAAGCCCTCGGTAAAAACTGAAGGCTTAAAATTAGCTCGCAAATGGATTTGGGTAGTGGCGGCAAGCTAATTAAATAAGTAATGATAAAGTCCTATTGCTACAGCAAATGACACAATATATCCAATCATACCCATAATCCTAGCTTCTTTATCTTGCACTCTTCTTCCAGTTATTGGATCTACTATATCTTGCATAAGAGCATGCGATAATGTAGAAACAATAATTATACAAATTAGTCCGAATAAGACTACTAATGATTTCATAATCATAATGACTGTATTTCTTTTAATAATTTCTCGACATACAACGTAGCATCCATTAACTCTTCTTGTAAGTGAGTTAACCACTGCTTCATAGTTAAATCTTTTCTATCTAGAGTCTTTCCATACTTTAGCTTACCTATCTCAGATCTTTCTTGATACTTATCAACTACAGATTTTACTACAGTGTCTTCTTTAACTTGTGGAGTTGGGACAATACCATCTACCATATTTGCATATACAGAGTTACCATGCATCTCCTTATACCAATCTTTAGCTGATTCTTTTATTGCCATACCATTACAATATCATGTACTAATACCATCATCTTGATCTTGCCGTCTATATCTATGATTTCAGCATTATGAAGAGCACCAGTACGGACATATACCTTATCCCCCGCTTTAAGGTCTTTAACTTCATCCCCTACTGCAAATATATTGAGATGAGTCCACTCCTTCATCATTTCTTGCTCCGCTTCTTTTTCTAGATTATCTGGAACAATAAGATCTAGCTCACCTTCTTTTTTTTCTTTTTTCTCAGGCTTATCTAGCATAATCCTGTTTCCTCTCAATATAAATTTGCTCATTTCTTTGTTGGTTTTAGACAAATATAATAAAAATTATTTATCCTCAAAGTTGTACATGATATTTCCATCACCATCAATTACCAAACCTTTGTAATCTTGTTTTACTTCTTGACCCATTAAGTTATATCTTCTTGGATCCGTAAATACACTACGGTATACATACACGGGACCAAAGGTTTCTTCTTTACCATCTATATCAATCTGAATTAACTTATAGTAGTTATATCCATATTCTATACGTGCATCAAAGTATTTATATGTTAGTTCTGTATTACTAAACCCCGCTGCAGGAATCTCATCCTGGTACCCCCAGGTGGTTCCATCCAAAGATTTATACAAATCAAACTTCAGTGAGTTGTTTTCTGATGCTGTAACCCATTTAACCATATTACCTTGGTCTTGCAAGCTTGCAGAGAAATCTAACATCTCAACAGGTAATGGCGCTGTATTCCTAATTTCAAAAAAATCAATATGACAATATTTCCCATCTAACAAACCCGATCCAAACGTAGTATTAAGAACTAACGCAAAAGCTAATGTTGTATTAGGAACAGTAATCATGTAATATCCATTAAGATCAGATATATCATAATAGAACCAGCCACTATCATAAAAATACAAGGCAAAGACATCACCCAGCCTTACATTACTTTCCTGATACCACGAGACCTCCACTTCCGCATATGTACTAAAATCATATATAGGTGACTGAAATACATAAAATTCATTTTCCAAATAGTTACCAGAAAGGTTGTAACATAGATCACCACTGTGTGAACCAGTGTTGCCACCAGGGCTTGTCCACTCATCAGGACCATCAAATGAGTCAAAAGGTTCAAAAATCTGACCATAACCAAATAAACATAATAGTGTAAATAATAAGAGTAATATAGTTTTCATACTATAAGATAACAATATCTGCGGACATTCCCAAGTGTAATGGATCTACGGAGGTAGAAATACTCTATGTAAGAGATAGTAGTGACTCTTGTATCAGATGACCCCCACCACCCACCACCCTGTTGGTACCCCCCTATGATTTGTACAGGAGAATGTGTTTTTGCTGACACAAAACCAAAAAAGCATGCTGCTGAAAAAAGTTTAGCAGGGTTGTGCAAGGTGCAAGACACAGTGGTGCACACAGGCTCACACACACAACAGTGCTTTGTGTTGTGTAGTTTCTTTTTGTTTAGTTTGTAAATTATCCTCTGTCACATGGATTAAGTTCCCATAACACGATAAGACTGTAAAGTCCAGTATAAAGCAAACTCCTAAGCCCTACAAGTTGAAATCATATACACTTGAGGGCTTTCTTTTTTTTTAGTGTTGAACATTTAAAACCTACACCATGAAAAATACTAGAGTTCAAATCTTTTCTGTTCCTTGTAATGAGGCTGACGCCATTACTGCGGTTCAGAAAAAGATTAATCAGTGGCTCACCACTGGATTATTAATCAAATATGAAATGCATACTACTGCTACTCATATTGTGTTTAATGTTGCATTGAGAAAAGAGGCTTAGGCCTCTTTTATTTCTTTTTTTTTAGTTTTTAGAAAGTGATATAAGTGGCTCTGTAAGACCCGCAGTATGTCTAAGTGGCGGTTCCCTTCACTTTCTTTTTTTTTAGTTTGTAAAGTTTTGAAGAATGGTGTGTCCAAGGAGGTTGGGTAAGCGAATACGCCTACAAGAAGAGCCATATCTGAGCATCTTGTGGGTACCGTAAAGTAAATCCCTCACAGAGTTCGCGACTTTGCACACCATCTTCAAACTTATAAGGCAAGATTTCTTTTTTTTTAGTTAGGAAAATTATATACTATGAGAAAGATTTATTTGGTACCCGTTGTTTGGTTTAGTGTAAGTATCCTAATTGCAGTACTATTATGCTCCTGTGGATCAGGAAAGGTTAGTTGTGATGCATATGGTTCAATTGATAACACTGAAATAGATAAGGCTTAACAGCCTTTTCTTTTTTTTTAGTTAATAAAATTAAGAATATGAAAACAGTTGGATTAGATACGTTTACTACAGTAATACTAATAACATACTTTGTATGTGGTTTAATAGTTGGTTTATGCAGTTAAGGGGCTCTCGCCCCTTTTCTTTTTTTTTAATTGGGAAATTTTAAAATATAATACTATGAGTAAAGAAGAAAAATTTGTTGATGTGAATGGTTTCCAAGTTATGGATTTAACTCCTGATATGAACAGAGCATTGGCTCTTGTTGATTTAGACGTGTTAGTTAAATTAACATCTTATTTGGGTAAAGCAAACTTCAGTACAATTAAGCACGACTTGATTGAAGAACTAAAGTGCATACACTCAGATAGAAATGGTTTAACAAAGTTACAACAGTTAGTTCATATCTGTGAAGAGGCTGTTGCGTTTCATAAGACTGTTAATCTCATCCAAGAGGTGAAAAATTGTAATGTAACAAAGCATCCGTTACCTGATGAGCCTGTTACAGGTAGAGACATTGAGGACATACGTTAATGCATAGCCCCTTCGGGGGCTTCTTTTTTTTTATTTTGTAAAATAAAATATAACATTATGAAACATCAAAATTATTATTACAATTACAATTTTGCAACCAAGCAAGAAGGCTTGAGTTCATTAGACTTTGAAGAGTGTCTTAAGCAATGCACATTAGTTGCAGGTAGCATAATGGCATTAGGCCAATTTAATGCTATCGTACCTGTAGATGAATCCCAATGTGTGGATATTCCTACTGCCACTGCAAATGGCAATGGCACTTTCAGAGTCCCTACCTATCCTATTGAGTTATTGGGAGACTTTACCGTAGTGGAAAGAGAATTTGACCATAGACCTTGGTTCAAATGTTGGGTAGGCAAGGGTGGCTATACCATAGGGAATAGAAATGTCAATAAAGGCTGTTTCTCTATAGTTGAGACTCATAAAGGCTTTGTGCTGTATTTGGGACAAAGGTACAGACAGTACTAATATTTCATAGTGTGGGGTGTAATAGCCCTGCACTATAAATAGGTTGTCCCGTTGGGACATAGTGCTATTGCTGTACACATATGTAGGTAATCACAATTTCTTTCAGAAATTGCATCTTTTGAGTTTCTTTTTTTTTATTTAGGAGTTTATTTATTAATTAATATATGATTTCAATATGAAACTTAAATTAGAGTTTAAAGCAGATGTCTATAACGGCATCACAAGACAAGTAGCAAATTTTACAGGTACATTAGTATCTATTGCTAAATTACCAATCAAGAATGTCAATAACACAGAGTACTACCCTGCAACTGTTGATATGAAAGATTCTAACGGGAATGTCCGTAAAGGCACATCTTGTATGATTTACAAGACATCCTTTGACAAAGGAATGGAGATAGGACAAGACTATCTTGGCTCCGTTACTATTGAATCAGGTAAACAACCACTTATTAAGCTTACTTCAGGTACAGGTAATGGTACTCGTGCTACTATGGACGACTTTGACTTCCAAGTTGCTCCTGCACAGGAACCTGTTGCACAACCTACTCAGGCTACTACAGCCACAGAGAGTAACCTAAGCGACATAGGATAGGACAATAACACTCTGCACAGCAATGTGTGGAGTGTTCTTTCAGGCTTCGCCTATCTTATTTGTTTCTTTTTATTTAGTTGTTAGTGTTCCACGTAACAACTAATAAAGTAATTATGGTCATAAGGCATAGTATGTCCCTAAATGGTCATAAGAATACTTAACATTGTTGGAACACTGATAATTACAGACTGTAGGATTCTGATTGAGTCCTTTGAATCATTAAGACTACATATACCTACGCCACCACCCTGGAGCATAAGGTTGAAAGAGAGTTAGGGTTATGTGATGAACAGTCTGTTACTTTGCGGAAATACTTATGTGTCTTAATCTGTTTTAGATAGTAAAACTATACCCTATATCATTGGTTGTATATTAATATCATAATTACTCTATAGTATATAGTATTATAATATTTTATATAGCTAACTTTGGTCATAATAGGTTAAGTAATAATAGTTGTTTTATATATATAGGATTAGTATACTCTCTATATAGAAGATAAGATACATAGTATCCCGCATTTAGAAAATTGCTTACTGGTGGACGGTATGGCTTGTGAGTCTCTGCAGGACTTGGGCAAGTAGTAAGCAATCTTAATTGTTTGAATAGATTTAGGAGGGAAATCCTCGGTCATAAGGTGGGCTCTTATGATTACTGTTGACTTAGGTTCGCTACCTTCGTTGTATCAGGGCTTAGATGTTTCGTCTAGGGTTTAATAATGCCTTTGGTCTACCTTTTTGGTGGGCAAGTGCTTCGCACTTTTTGAGTATTCAAACATTAAATAGGTACAAGTAGGGTGTATTCCCGTAAATTAGTTCTTGCTAAGTTGACATTGTCAAGCCTAACAATATTTTGACACGAGTCTTGTTAACATCAAGACTAGTATGCCACATATGATGAGAAATAGGTTAGTTACCTATAGTGGCTAGTAGGTAGTGAGAATGCTACCTTAGATTGATTATCTATAAATAAATCTATTCCTAACCCTACAGGGACAGCCTAGACAGTTGTAGTTGGATAAAAGTAGACTGTCTTATAAACACCGTGTGGTATACCACGTTTAAATTGTGGTATATATTGGTAATTGGTTAGCGCTTGTTAGATTCTGCAGTATTGGACAAGGAGATCGGTGTTTTATATTTTATTACAAACCTCAATATTGAGTTAGGTAATTTTAACATCAATACAATCAAGTATGCCGAATGAAGATTGCACCCATATCTTCTTAATATGATTGACTATGTAATGGGGTACAACAGAATAGAACATACCAAGAACCTTTAGCAAGTTCTGTAGTTCGTTAAACTTATACTCTTCCTATGTTGG
>Ga0209503_10000541_pt1 | contig 22530 bp, 14 predicted proteins | sample SouAtlMetagenome_2_FD_187448 | JGI IMG/M metagenome (GOLD analysis project Ga0209503, IMG submission 187448) | Marine eukaryotic phytoplankton communities from Atlantic Ocean - South Atlantic ANT15 Metagenome (SPAdes) (version 2) | ecosystem: Environmental > Aquatic > Marine > Oceanic | place... | reverse complement strand
TGCCACTCCATTGCAGTGTGGTTGAAGGTGAGGGTCACCTTGTCGGGGCGGAGCTCGGACGACTGCGTGGTGGCCTCGAGCGCCTGCTTGGCCGTGGTGATGCGCTGCGCCGCCTCGGAGGCGCCCTTGTCGCCGGGCTTCATCGTGGCCTGCTTGTAGAGCGCATTCTTGAGCTCCTCCTGCAGGCCGAGCTCGGCCCTGGCCGACTCGTTGGTGGCGATCGCGAAGCGCGCGTTGGCGCACACCTCGTGCGACTCGGGCGCGTAGTCCAGTGGGTCCTTGACTTCCTTGCCGGGGCCGGCCGCGGCGATGGCAGCCTGCGCCGCCTCGTCGAGCTCGACCGCCTGCGGCTCGCGGTCGTTGGTGGGGTAGACCGAGGTGAGGAGCGCGCGGTCGCCGTTGGGCAGCGCGCCGTAGCCGATCAGCGAGGCCGCGCACGACGGGTCGCCATCCGCATCGACGGCCATTGCGCAACCCTCGGGGTCGCCAATTTTGGAAATGTCGCGTTTTTCTGCGCACGTACGAGCGCGAAGTTCGGGTGCACCGGAAGCCATCGTGACCGTTGGCAGTTGCGGGAGTGGGTGCTTTTTTGGATGCACTTTGTTATTACCAGATGCGGACCCCAACGAACAAACACGCGGACACTTGCACGCACACAGTGCTACGAGCCGAGGAGCGGCAGAGGGGGGGAAAGGGGCAGGGCAAGGGCGCGCGCGCGTGGGCTAGGCGGAATGGGACTCGTAGTCCGAGAACAGCTCCTCCTCCTCGTCCACGACTTGCTCCCCGCCATCCGCGGCCTCCGGCGTGTCCTCGAGTCCGAACTCGGACAGCGACATCGCGTCACTGATCGCTTCCTCCTCCTCCTCCTCGTCGTCGTCGATCGGGAACGGGTGGCTGGCGGAGGTGCCGGGCGTCGTGGCCCGCTCATGGCAGACGAAGACGACCATCTTGGCCGGGTGCACCGACTGGCCGGTCTTGGCGTAGTGCTTCATGTCCTTGCGGCGCTCCTCGCGCGTGCGCTCCTGGGCACGCATGATGCGGCCGATGGACTGCACAAGGCGCGGCGTGCCAGTCGAGTCCTCGGCGAAGGACTCGAGCCGATCGAAGATGAGAAGGTCGGTGTTCTGCAGGTCGAGGCCGGCCATGGTGGTGCTGCCGTGCGACGTGTCGATGATCAGCAGGCGGTTGGTGTCGTCGTCTGCCTTGTAGCTGTCGAGCGCGCGCGGGCCGCGGCCAATGGTCAGGGCGGTGTCCAGCAGCGGCAGCGCCTTGAGGATGAAGTCGCGCGTCTTGGCCGTGTTCTCCTCCTCCATCCTTGCCTGGTCGGTGGAGTGGCGCGCGGTGCCGTGGACGGAGCAGCAGAGCAGGATGCGGATGCCCCTGGGCTTGTACCGCAGCGCGATCGCGATCGACCGCACGACCGCGTCGAGCGACGAGGCGCACTTGTCCCTGGCGGCGTCCCGGTACGCCTTGACCAGGGCCGCGGTGTCATCCACGCCGTTGGGGACCGGCGCGGCGTCGTCGGCGCCGTCCTTGGCCGTCTCCTCCTGCGGCGACACCTGGGCCACCACGTCCGCGACCTGCTTGGCCGACACCACGCCGTTGCTCCACTTCTGGCGGCAGCACGGGCACTTCCAGCCCAGCTTCTCCAGAATGCGGTGGTCGAGGATCACGGCGCAGCTCGGGCAGAGGCACACGTGCTCCGCCGGGATGGGGTCGAACGTGACGGGGCACTCGGGTGGCGGGTCGCCCGCGATCGCCTCGTGGAGCTGCGTGAACAGGCGCTCCATCGTCGCGAGCGCGCGGTCCTGGCGCTCGAGGTCCTGCTCCAACGCGCGCTGGGTGGAGTTCGGCAGCTCGCCGGGGACGCGGCCCCGGCGCGCCTCGACGACCGTCTCGTCGATCGCCTTGCGGTCGGCCTTGACCTGCTCGATCGAGTTGTTCAGGCTGTCGGCGATGCTCTTCGACTTGTCGGTGCGGTGCAGGATCGCGCGGCACCGCTCCTCGATCGCGGCGCGCTCCGACGGGTCCATGCTGCCCGAGCAGCCACGCATGACCAGCCCCTTGATCAGGTCGTCCGTGCTGCTGATGATCATGTCGCTCTTGTGCAGCCGGGCGGCGAGCGACGCCACGCGAACCTTCATCGCGATCTTGAGCACGCCCTGCGGCATGAGCGGCGCGAGCGAATTGGCCACCGCGAGGCGCATCCACGAGGGCTGGGAGCACATGGTCATGAGCGCGGCGTGGCGTTGGCGCGAGAGGTCGAGCGTCTCGCCGTCGAGCGCCACGCGGAGCGGGTGCATCCGCTGGTGGACCGTGCGCTTCTGCAGCTGGTCGAGCGTGGCGTTGCAGATGATGGTCTTCATGTAGGGCGACTCCGGGTCGTAGTTGCGGGGCTCAATGTGCCGCGTGCCCGTGCCCTCGTCCACGATACGGAAGGGAATCGCCCACTGCGGTCCGGTGCGGGTCGCGGCGGAGCTGGACTTGGTCGTGGCCTCCATGACCCAGAAGAGCGAGCACTTCCCGGCCGTGCACGCGTCCACCGCCGTCGGCAGCGTGCGCTTGATGCCCGGCCGCTTCTTGGTGGCCTTTTGCAGGGGCGCGATGCCCGACCACGTGATCCACTTGTGCTCGCCAAAGGTCTCCGCCAGCTGCTCCGACGTCTTGACCCAGTGATCGATCATCGGGCGGGGCACCAGCGCGATGACCACGCGGCACAGCATCACCTTGTCCCCGTACGGGGGCAGCTCGGTGAGGCCGGCGGCCTGCGGGTTGCCGGCGCGCTTCTTGGCCATGTACGCCTCGGTGGTCGCCCGCCACGCCAGCGGGGTGGCGATGGCGCTCATGGTCGCGTAGATCGTCTCCCACGTCTTGCCCGAGGCCACCGAGAGGTTGTTGATCACAAAGTTGAGCGGCTGGTCCGGGCCCTTGCACAGCCGCACGCCCAGCGCCCCGTTCTCGTGGATCTTCTTCATGGCCACCTCCACCGTTGCGTCGGCGCGGGGCTCCAGCATCAGGGCCGTGGCGATGCGCTGCATCGGCGTCAGCCGGTACCGCCCGCCGTCCGACGGCACCGAGGCCAGCAGCTCCTCGGCGTGCTCGCGCGCGTACGCGAGCGTCGCCGTCTCGCGGTTGCTCCGCACCAGGAACTTCCAGTGGACGTTGCAGTTCTCCGCCTGCCCCAGCAGGCTCAGATTGACGTTGTCGTTGATCGCCGCCTGCATCTCCTGGTAAGTCACAAGCGTGGCGCCGTCGCGCTTCATCGCCTCGTCGTCCAGCCGCATCAGCGAGGCCAGGCCCACGTCCTTCCGCTCGATGTGGTGCAGGTCGGCACGGAGCACAGACGGCGGTTGGTTACGGTGGGCGGGCGGCTTGCGCCACTCCGGGTAGGTCTCGGTGTCGAACGAGTTGTTGTTGTCGATCTCGCGCTGCGCAACGAACTGGGCAAGTGCCGACAGCTCGCGCAGCACGACCTCGAGGTCGCGGTCGGTGACCTTGTACCGCTTTCCCGGGTGCGTGATCGACCCGTCGGTCGACTCCACGGGCGGCCCATCGGCCACCTCGTCCTTGCCCCGCTTCAGCGTCGGACCCTTTGGCTTGCCCTTGGCCGCCGGATTCTTGCCCGCCGACGACCCCGACTGGCCCGCCGCCGCCGCCCGGCACGCCGCCTTCATTGTGATCTTGGCCAGCTCCTGTCCCGTGATCAGCGGCCCGAGGTCCGTGCCACCGCTCCCGTTGCTGCTAGAGGCCATGGGTCCTGCGCAAACGGCACAGGGGGCGATGGTACCATAAGTTGCAAACATATTTGCGCGCAAGTTCGACGTACGAGCACGCGCGGGCGTACCGATGTATTATTAAGAGACGTCTTAAGACGAATTCGGATGGCCGCCTACCCCTTTCTCGCGCGGAAGCCGAAGTGCTCAACTAAATATGAAATTATTAATGTGTCATAAATAATCGGTAATTAATTGGTCCTAAATAATTTCACAATTAGTTGAGCACTTCGGCCCGCCGCCGGGGAAGGGCTCTAGCCGGGCCCGAATGCCCATTCATAATCCAATAGCACCAATTAATAATCCCCGCAGCGGGTGCCGTCGGCCGTGCTCGTACGCGTGAGCGAGCGACCGCATGTTCGGCCTAACGCACCTCAAGCAGGTGTGCGCCAAGGTGTCCGATGAGTTCGAGCTGTACCCGCACCTGAGCGAGGCCGTCTACCAGCGCGCACTCCAAGCGGAGCTGCTCCAGCAGCACGAAGTGGTGGCGGTCGAGACCGAGGTGGTGCTGCCCGTCGAGTACCGCGGATACCACGTGGGCACGGTGCGCGCCGACCTGGTGGTGAACCCCAGGGAAAGTGCCGATTATCCTTGCCCCGAAGAGACGGTCATCGAGCTCAAGAGGGTGCCCAAGATCACGCAGAGCCACATCGACCAGCTCTACACCTACATGTCGCTCAAGATGCAGAAGAACGACACCACCGTCCACGGCGCGGTCGTCAACTTTGGCGTCCGCCCGCCAGAGATCCGCTTTCTGAGCGGGGACGAATACTGGGACAATCTCAGGTGCAAGCGCAACCGCTGCCCCGGCGACGACTCCGACCCTGACCTTACCCACTCGCCGTCGCCCGTGCGCGAACGGTCGCGGTCGCGGTCGCCGGAGCGTGACAAGTGAAGGGTCCACGTAAGTTTGAAACACTCTTTTTTATTACTACGCACACACACACACTCACACTCATCAACGAAAGCGCACGCGGCGGCCACGGCCGCGCGTGGGCATCGGCGGCTGCTTGGCCAGGTCGCGCTCCAGCTGGAGCCGCGAGCCCTCCATGCCGAGGGTGAACTTTTCGAACTCCTCCTTCTTCTTGAGGTCCTCGGCGTAGCGCAGCGCGCCGGTCACGACGAGCTCGGTCCGCGCGGCCTCGGGCGACCGCTTGGAGATGCGGTAGCCGCCGTCCGAGTAGGTGCGGTGCCTTTTCTTTTCTTTCGCGACGACCTTCGGGTCCACCCGAACGAAGCCGCCGGCCATGCAGCCCTGGGGCTCCATGATCTCGCCGTACTCGTCCAGGTTCGCCCCCAGCGCGTTCAGCCGCGCGCGCTCCGCGGGGTCCATGAGGGTGAGGCCCTTCCGCCGCTCCTCCTCCTCCGCCTGCCAGGCTGCGTGAGCGATGCGACTCTGCGCTTGCCAGGCGTCCCAGCCGATCTGGTCCGAGGATTGGTGCGCACGTACGAGCTCGCGCGGTTGGTCCGTGGTGGTCATAACCCCAACTTGCAACTTATGGGTTAGAATAGCAGTACGACCATGCGACTGCCCACCCTGAATAGTCTCTCGATCCGGTCGCCCGAGAAGTCATCAGCCGTTGCGCAATCAGGGCAATCGCGCGAAATGGTGCGTTGCCCCCCAATAGTATGGATCAAGGGGTAGACGCATCGGCGCTTTCCACCCCAAACGGCACGCATGTCCGTGCTCGTACGTCCTGCGCAAATATCCTGGGGCCCGGTGCGTTGCCCCACAATAGGGGGATCAGGGGATAGACTTGGCGGCGCTTTTCATCCCAAACGGAGCGCATGTCCGTGCTCGTACGTGCTGCGCAAATATCCGGCCTGGACGACCCAGACCGCGGTTTTCACCCCGTGCGTGCGCAGAATTCGCGCACGATGCTGCTGACGAGGGTCTCGGGCGATCTCGATCGGATCCTGGGCAAGTACAAGGAGCTGCAAGGCCCCGCGCTCCAGCGCGCGGCCGAGCGCAGGCGCAACGGCACAGCGGAACCGGACAGCGGCGCACCGGAACCGCCGGTGGACGATCCGGGCGCACCGCCGCGTGCGGAGGAAAAGGAGACCTTTGAGGACCGGATGGCAAGGGAGGAGGTGGCCAGGCAGCAGGAAAAGGCCTACGTCAGCGGCAAGAAGGATGCGATGGAAAAGTACCGCATCACGGACGAGTGCCCCAAGGCGGACTGCCAACGGCACGGGGTCAGGTACGAGGTGGATCCGGATGGCAGGGCTGTGTGCCCGCGTTGCGGCAGCACGAAGGAGAACGCGGAGCAGGAGATGCCGAGTGGCGAGACCCAGATCGTGAACCGGCAGGACAAGAACACGTACGAGGACGGCAACGACAACCGGAAGCACACGGACCTCCTGGAGCAGGAGGACAAGAACAAGGCGCTGTACGTGATCGACTCCAAGGATGCGCCCATGGCGACGCCCGACCAGATCTGGTGGGCCAACAACCGCATGAACCAGTCCATGTTCTGGGCCGACATGATGGGGGTGGACTCCGAGCTGGAGGATGGGTTTGGGATCAGCTGGACCGAGGTCCAGAACGTGAAGCAGTTGCTGCGGCAGGTGTGCATCGCCGCCGCGATGGACCTGACGACCGACTACTACGACGATGAGGACGAGACTCGCGAGAGCAGCGAGGACTTCCTGCTCGGGTCACCCCTGCTGTGGACCGCCCTGCTCACGCTCCACGTGATGACGTGGCGTCAGGAGGGGTTCGCGGTGGCGACGGAGGTCGAGCAGGCGGTTGCCACGCTCGAGGACCTCCACCGGTACATGGGCAAGTTTGCGGGCACGGAGATGAAAATGTACCGTGAGAGCATGGCCAGCTTCCTCACGACTGTCAAGGGCTTGGATGCCAAGAAGGCGGCGGCGCGGCTCGACCGGGTCAAGAAGCGCAAGGCCGCGTACTACCCGCTCGGCGCCGACCCGGTCAAGCTCCAGGCCAAGATTGAGAAGCTCAACGAGCTGCTGGTGCAAACGAGGGGCAACAAGGATGGGCTTGCCGACGCGGTGATCCAGCGCCAGCGGCCCGCGCTCCTCCCGGAGGCGGCACGGCGTCGTCAGGTTGCGCCCCGCCAGTTTGCCGTCAACAGGGGAAAGCAAGATACCATGCTGGTCAAGGGGGACAAGCAACGCGCGACTGCCAGGGATCGCTGGGGCGTCTACACGAAGAAGGTCGAGCCGGATCGCTCCAGGCCCGGGGACAACAAGGGCAAGGGCAAGGGCAAGGGCGGTGACAACGGCGAAAAGGGCAAGGGCAACGGCGGCGGTGGTGGTGGCAAGGGCAAGGGCAAGGGCGGCAAGGGCAAGGGCAAGGGCAAGGGCGGCCTGAGCCTGGCGAATCTCCAGGGCGAGGGCGACGGGCCTGGCGGCGACAGCGACAGCGACGACGACGACGACAATGATGATACGTCGAATATGACCGCTGAGCAGCTGATGCTCCAGAACGTCGCGAGGGAATCGAAGTTGGAGGAGAAAAAGGACAGGGCGGCCAGGAAGGCCAGGGCCGAGGCCGAGGCCGAGGCCAGGGCCAAGGCCGAGGCCGAGGCCAGGGACGGTGTGGACGAGATTGCCAACCTCTTTGGCACGAGCAGTGGCGGCGGCGGCGGTGGCTCGTCTTCCTCGGAATTGGAGGTGGACCAGGCGCTGCTGGAAATGACGATCGAGGATCTGGAGACGGAGGTTGCGCAGCGGCAGAGCTTCATCGAGATCGAAGAGTCAAAGGGGAATGGCGGTGCGGAGGAAGTGGAGACGGCGAGGCAGGAGACCATCCAGTTCCAGATTGCCTTGGAGACGAAGAAGGCACAGATCGCTGGAGGGGACTGGGAGATGGGCGACGAGGATGCGGGCATGTTTGAGGAGGCCTTTGAGCAAGCCGACACCATGAACGTCGACAATCCCGCGGACGAGAACGCTGAGGAGGAGCCGGAGCCGGCGCTCACCGACGAGGGCGGGGAGTTTGTCAACGAGGACGCCGAGATTCAGGTGGCGGTGGATGTGCTCAGCCTCGACCTCTCGCCCGAGGCGTTTGCGCGCCAGCAGCAGGAGCAGCTGAAGCTGCTCATGGAGCAGCACCAGCGCGACCAGGAGATGGCCGCGGTGGAGAGGGAGGCGAAGGAGGAGGAGGAGAGGCGCAAGCAGGAGGAGCGGGAGGCGTACTACAAGCAGGAGGGCGAGTACGACCGCAAAAAGGACCCGCGCAACGACGTGGAGGGATTCATCGCGGCCGGCATGCCGATCCCGACGCCGTCCGTGCTGGACGGCTTCGCGGGCAGGCCGGGCGGCCAGCTTTACACGAAGAAGAAGGAGATCCGGCAGCTCTCATTCCTGCAGGTGCAGTCCTCGGCGAACTTCCGGAGGAACCCGGCCAAGTTTGTCAGGCTGTGGCAGCAGCTGCAGCGCGAGTGGCGCATGGATGCGGCCGCCAAGGTGGCCAAGCACGAGGACGCGGACCGGAAGAAGGCGGAGTCGAGGGCGAAGCGCGAGGAGGCCGCGAGGGTGGCCGCGGTGGCGAGGGCCGAGGAGGAGAAGCGGCTGGAGGCGTGGCGCGCGACTGTTGCCTTCAACAAGGCGCGCCGGATGGAGAAGCAGGCGAGGAGCGCGCAGAACAAGGCCCTGAAGGGCCACGGACCGGCGATCGACAAGAGCACGCTCAGCAAGGACAAGACCCAGTTCACCTTCGTGCGGGCTGGCAAGATGGTGTTGAAGGCGGCTGACGATTCCAAGAAGCGGAAGCGGATGGCCAAGTGCCACAAGTGCGGGGCCAACCGCGAGGTCGATGGCCCGGTGCGGCCCGGGTTCACCTGCCAGGACAACAACCAGGAGTGCCAGCAGAATCGCAAGTGCCACCTGTGCGGCCGGGATGCCCACGGGGACGGTCCCCCGCCGCCCGAGTGGAAGTGCGAGGACTCGGGCGAGTACGGCTGCTTGTCCCCCAGCGAACGTCAGGGCAAGTACGCCAAAAAGTAGGGTTGAGTAGCAGCGTGGTCGCGTGGTTGCGCGGTTTTACGGACCCGTTTTTCGAGCTCGTACGTGCGCGCATTTAAAAACCATGGTGACCACGATCAACCTCGCGCCGTCTGAGGCTTTGGCGTTGAGCGATGACGAGGGGCAAGACTACGGTAGCGACAGCGACGACAAGCGGGAGGAGGAGCGGCGTCAAGGGCACCGCGGTGGCGGTGGCGGTGGCGGCGACGGCGGCGGGGCGGTGCGCAACTGGCACGTCCACGCCGTCGACGCGTGGAGAACAAAGCGGGCACTGATCCGCAAGCGGAAGGAGAAGGAGGAGAAGCGGAAGCAAAAGGCGGACGCAAAGGCCGCGGCGGCGACCGCGAAGAAGAAGAGCAAGTAGTGGTCGTGCGCGTGTTTGCGTTGCGTTTAGTGGTGTCCAGTAATAATAATTGTTCATGAGTATCACACGAGACAACAACGGCCCCGATGCTCACCGCCCCCGCCGCTGCCGATCTTTGTGCTCGTACGTGCGCACAAACCGGCTGCGCACAAACGGACACCGCCAACACGGCGCTCCAGCTGGAGGCGTCGCGCAAGGAGTGCGCCGATCTGAAGGAGGCCTACTCCAAGATGGCGGGCAGCCTCTGGAGGGCGGAGCAAGTGATCGAGCACCTGGAAGGGGAGGTGGCCGAGCTCAAGGCGGGCAATCCGCCGCCCCAGCGCAAACGCAAGAGCTCCACGTCCGCCGCGACTACCCCAGCCTCCTCGCCCGCGGCCTCGCCCGCCGGCTCGGCGACGTCGGACAAGCCCGACAAGCCGAAACGCGAGCGCGTTCCCAAGGAGCTCGCCTCGCTGCCGGTCCAGTTTGGGGGCGTGCCCTTCTTCGACTATTTCGGAATCACCGACAGCCGCGAGCTGCAGCAGAAGCTCGCCACGTTCCTCATTGCCAAGGACAACGACATCGACACGGCCGAGAAGCGGCGCGTTGCCACGAACCAGTGCAAGTTCAAGGCCGACCACTTCTTGCAGCTGCTCTGGACCGAGGCGCCCGGAACGCCCGGTCCCTACACACCCGGCAACGTGGACGAGTTTTTCGCCTTTCTGATGCGGAGGGACCACGACGACATGGGCAAGAAGCGCACCTACCACAGCCACGACCACCGCATCGGCACGTGGCTCTGGCCAAGCAGGGTGACCGACTACGACTCGTTCCGGCACGCGTCGAACAAGTACATTGCGCGTCAGGCGCGCGGGGCGATGACGGGCGTGCGCGCGGTCCACGGCCTCTACGAGATCTTCAAGGGCAACACCAAGTGGCCTGTGGCCGACCGCACCCCGCTCGACGACGCGGCTCCCAGCGTCAAGAAGCGCAAGGTGCATGCCGAGAGCCCCCCCTCGTCCGAGGAGGGGGACTGGTCGTGCGCGGACAACGAGACTGGCGACGAGGACGGCAACTGAAACGGTACTGGACACTGCATGAGCGTTGAGTAGCCATGGTTTGTGTTCGAATAACGAATAACTTTGCAAGTTGTAGCATTTGAGTGGGCATGCGCACGGAGAGGGGGAATGGCGCGCGGCAAGCACGCCAAGCGCAAGCCGCCACCGCCACCGCGACCGCCGCCGCCGCCGTGCCCCTTCCCGTCGATCGCGTCGGGCGTCGTGCGGCGCGCCGACGGCACCGGGAGGGGCACCATCTTCAGGCTGCATCAAGGCGGGGAGGGGGAGGAGCGGTGCGCCGACTGCGGCGAGGCGCTTGTGGACAAGTTCGACACGTCGCTCATGTGCTCGCTCGGACACATGACGTGCTTCCCGTGCGTGGCTTCCGAGGTGCAGCCGCACACCATCTGCTCCACGCACTGCAACGGGTTCAAGTTCAAGTGCGCTGAGTGTGGTACCTGGTCGTGCGTGAGCAAGACCCAGGAGCTCGCGATGCTGTGCGGCCGCCACTCGATCGCGCTCGACCGGCTGCACAAGCAGCGCATCCTGCGCGACGACTTTGAGAAGCCGCGCATCTGCACCTGCCGCGACTCGACGAGCGACGTCGACACGCCGTCGTCCGAGGCCTCGGACGACGACGCGGAGGCGGAGGCGGCGCAAACCGAGGCGCACCGCATCGCGTGGACCAACGACGAGGCGGTCATGCAGCTGCCGCGCATTTGCCACGTGGACTTTGGCTTTGGACACGCCGCGCGTGAGCAGCGGCTCGCGCGGCTGCGGCGGAGTTTGTTGGGGTGCCACCGCGTGGTAGGGAGGTAACCCGTGTAACGCTAAGGTGTTGACAATTTCCAAAATTGGCATCTTGCAACTTGTGTGTGTCAAGGATCGTAACCACTCGAACCGATACACCCCATGCGTACTCGTACGAAGCGGGCCCGGAAGGCCGTGGAGCACCCGGACTTCGAGATGGCGGAGCTCCCGCGCACGGCGATCCGTAAGAAGCCCAGGCCGAAGCAGTCCCCGAAGTCCCCGAAGGTTGCGCCCGCGAAGAGGCTGGTCCTCAGGACGGTGCCCGGCGAGGACGGCGAGGGCGACGAGGACGTGCTGGCCGAGGAGGAGGTGGGCGAGGAGCTCGAGATGGGCGACTTCACCGACGTCATGGAGGACATGATGGTGGCCGACTTTGCGCCCCTTCCCGCCGCCGACTTTCAGCCTCCGCAGTTCGAGGACGAGTGCGCACCGAAGTCCTACTGTTGGACGGCCGAGGAGGACGCGGTGCTGAGGCGGGAGATGAAGACGCTCGGCCACGTGTGGGGCAAGTGGGCGCTCATCGCACTGCACCTGCCGGGCCGTAGCGGCAAGCAGTGCCGCGAGCGCTGGCACAACTGCCTCGATCCGCACATTTCCAACCACCCGTGGACGGACGAGGAGGACCTGATCATCCAGATGGGCGTGCAGGCGCACGGCCACAAGTGGACCTGGATCGCGTCCAAGCTCAAGGGGCGCACGGACAACGCCGTCAAGAACAGGTACAACACCACGATCGCGACCATGGTCGGGAAGCTGCACCGCCCGCGCAAGGAGCGCGCGGAGTGGAGCGACGCGGCCTTTTTGCGCGAGCTCCGGCGGCGCAACGCGGTCGATGAGACGAAGAACAACCCGTCGCGGTTCTCCAAGCGCCAGGTCGCGCTCCTTGCCGAGGAGGAGGAGGAGGAGGCGGCGGCGGCGGAGGAGCCGACGAGCCCCGGCAGCCGCTGGACCAACGACGAGCACGCGCGACTCGCGTACGAGATTCCCAGGGACGTCACCGCGGACCGACTGGGGAGCATCGACTGGGTCGCGGCGTCCCGCGCGGTGCCCACGCGCAACCCCAGCTCGTGCCGCAAGCACTGGGAGCGCTACCTGCAGGGCTTGTGGAAGCCCGTGACCCCGGAGGCCACCTCCTCAAGGAACAAGAGGAAGTCCAGGGCGGCGTTGCCGCCGCCACCACCGCCGCCGGAGGTGGTGCACACGGAGCCGATGGAGCCGGTGCCGCCGCCGCCGCCGCCGCTGTCGCTGCGCATGATCAACCAGCTCGCCAAGCACGCCAACGATCCCAACCTGCATCTCCTGGCCATCGAGGACTACAGCGAGGGCACGGACGAGTCCTGGATCCACTCCTCCGTCCTTGTCGTGGGCAAGCCGGGGCTCAGCTTTGCGTTTGCAGAGTGGGGGAAGACGGCCCCGCCACCGCCCCCACAGGCCGACGTCATTGCGCGTCCGGTGTCTCCGACGAAGACGGAGACTGCGGAGCGGTGGGAGTGGATGATGAAGACTCGTCCTCAGTTGCAATCCTCCGCGGGGATCGAGACCGTGCTCTCTTCGCCCCCTCCTGAGCAGAAGGAGACGCCGGCCAAGACGGCATTTCGTGGCGGTTCGTCGGACTGGCGTTCGTTGAAGCAGTACTACAAGGGGAAGAAGCTGCGGTACACGGAGGTGACGGATGTGCCGAAGGCCACGGCAGAAGAGCTGGTGCAGAGCGTGTTCGTCTGAGCGCGCGCGTCCGCGCGGGCGCGTCGTCGCCGGGTTGCGGCGACAACAGCGACGGTTGCTGCTGCGCAAGCGTGTGGCGCTTGACGCAGCGTTGGTGAAGCTTCGTATTTTGAACGGCCAGGCGCGCCAGTGTGGCGCGGGCCTCCATGAAAACGGCGCGTGATTTGGGCGTCGGTGATGATGGTGTTGGTGATCTCGATGGTGCTGATGACGATGGATCTTGATGCGTGTTGCTTGTTTGCGTGGTGGCGTTACGTGTTTGGGCGTGTTGTATGTTGCCAAAAGGAATCGACTTTAGCAACACGCGCGGCATCCCTGTGTGGTGCCTTTTACACACGCACACGCACACGCACACTCGGTCCCTAGGCGTTCCGCCGAGCTGCGCGCATAGCGGCCACCGCACGCCGTTTTAGTCTGCGTCCGAGTCGCTGTCCATCAAGCCGCGCAACCCATTTTCGGGATCGGGCTCGGGCTTGCGCTCGCACTCGCGCACCGGCTTCACCCTCTTGGGTGGCGGCTCGCCATTGGCCTCCTCCGCCTCGCTGTCGCTATCGCTGTCGCTCTCATCGCTCTCCTCGGCCTCCTCCTCCTCCTCGCCTTCCTGCGCCTCCTCGTCGCTCCCGCTGCCCTCCTCCTCCCCCTCCTCCTCGCTGCCCTCCTCCTCGCTCTCGGCGTCGTCGTTCTCGTCGTTCGACTCGTCGGTGCGATCCCGATCGTCGACGGCCTCGAAGACGAGCATCGACCCGAAGGGGCAGTCGTCCCGGGTGAGCTCCTTGAGGAAGTGCTTGATGCACCATGCGCGACGAAGCAGCTCCGGGCTGAACGCAAATCCGGGAACCACCTTCTCCAGAGGCGAGATGAGCCGGTCGTACGTGTCGCCGTAGTTCCGCGCCTCGAGGTACTTGCTATGGAACGTCTTTAGCTTGGCGAGCTGCACATCGCTCAGCCGCTCGCCATAAAAGTTCTCCTCGTGCAGAAGTCCAGACTCGGCGAGCTGGCGGTAGGCGCGCTCGCCGAATTTGTCCGCATCGTCGAAGTGCCTGTCCAAGGCGTCGTACAGCTCCTTGGCCATGGAGCGCGAGAACTCCTTGCGTTCAGTGGGCGGCAGCTGCTGGATGGTGGGCATCACCTCTGGGACGTACGAGCGCGTACGACGGCTCTGGCACACAAGTTGCAAGGCGACCGGTTGTCGCCTTGACAATTCTGCCCACGCCCATCTGCAACTTGTGATTCCGTGCGCACGCTAACCGGGCGCCACATTCTGCGTGCTCGTACGAATGTCAGAACCGACCATGGACGAGGTGCGCGAGTTGACGATCGACGAGGAGCGTTTCCGCACCGTCCTTCTCTTGACCACCGTTCGCGACGGGAAGCACTTTTGCCAAACCACCACCTCGCGGGTCCAGCAGGATGCGCCGTTCCACGCGTTCGGGTCCGACCTGATGGCGGAAGGTCTGCAGGCCAAGGAGAAGGAGGCGTTCAAGGACCTGTGCCAGATGCTTGGTAACTCTTGGTATTCGGACACCAAGTACGCCTCGACCTATGAGGAGGAGGTGCGATCAAAGAGCAAGGCGGACGATGCGCGCCGCGTCAACGAGGTGACGCCGCCCAAGGTGGTCGCGCGCTCCGCCCTGCCGACCCCGTACATGTGCTTCTGCTGCGGCAAGCACGCGGGAACGGACCTGCAGACACCCAACGACGTCTACGCGGTCGGGTACCGCCTGGGTGGGCACGCCTTGGGCCTGCGCTGCCTCATGGAGATGGCGCAGCTGCTCGTGGCCGAGAACTTTGAGGAGGTGAAGCGGCGCACGGCGTGCTGCAAGATGGTCTCGTGCATGCTTGCGCAGAACCGTCTCTCGACCGACCACTACGAGGGCTGGCTGTGGACCAAGGACCCGGATACAGGCCTCCGCCGTCCGCAGCTCGAGAAGGGGACGGACAGAAAGGATCAGGGCCTGGAGCTGGGCGACTGCTTGATCCTGCTTCGCTGCCTCGCCGTGCAGAACCCGCCCGTCGTGTCGCGGGAGCAGCTCGAGGCGCTCTTCCGCTGGGTGATCTACAATTCGCAGTTCATACAGGAGCGCGAGAAGCGCTTCATAGCCACCGCCCTCGCCGTGGCGGAGAACCCCGTGAAGTTTGGCTACAGGTTCTCCGATGCGCAGAGCCTCGTCAACCGCATGGCCGCCTTCCCGCGCAACTACGCCCACCGCGTCATCTTCCCACACGTCCTGCGCATGGACCTCACCGTGTACAAGTGGAAGAGCAGCATGAACAAGATCCTGGAGACGGCGATGCCCAAGCCGTACGACGTCATCTACGCGATGATGTGCGAGGACAACTGGCACCACCAGGGCCGGCCGTACGACGACGCGGGCCGACCCGTGCACCGCATCACTCGGGGCGCCAAGCATGCGAAGGTCTTCAACGTCTGCCACTTCAAGAAGGGGCTGAAGGCGGCCGTCGCCGTCAAGAAGCTGAAGGGCTACGACCTGCAGTTCCAGGACGCGGCGAGCACCGACACCGGCAGCGCGGTCGCCGACGGGCCGCGCGGGCAGCGCGACCTCAACCAGCTGATCTCCGGCTCGCGCAAGGGCGGCAAGACCAAGGGGTTTGGCGTGGCTGGGATGCCCACGTGCGGCTCGCGCCAGAAGACCTCGGGCGCGCACCCCGCCGAGCGCTACGCCGCCGTGTTCCAGGCGCAGGGCTCTTACTCGCCAAAGGAGGTCGCGAGCATGGTAAGTCTATTCATGGATGAGTACCCGGACGGCAACACCGTCGGATTCGAGCTACAGAACCCCAAGGACGAGGGGTCGCTGTCCAAGGCGTGCGCGGTGCTGCGCCCCCTGCAGATCTACGACCCGCCGCAGCCCACATCGTGCTTCCGCCGGGCGACCGAAGTCGCCATGAAGGCGCTGTCCAAGCCCTTCCGGCCCATTGGCATGGGCGGCGGCAAGAGCATCGTCAAGCGGACCAAGGCGTTGCCGCTGCACAAGTGAGTGCGTTTCACTCGCCGCGCAGCAGCGCCTCCCAGTCGAGCGTCTCCAGCAACTCGGGCGCGTCCTGGGTCAGCAGAGGGTTGCGGTAGCCGAGAAGGTTGCCCAGCGCGTCCGCCACCTGCTGCTCCGGCTTCTGGATGGGGTAGTTGTGCACCAGCCGTACAATCTGACCCAGGTGGCGCAACTGCGCCACCGATGGGGTGTCCGTGTCGTGTGGGTAGGTGGCATGCGCGTATAAAAACTTGCGAGCCAGTCGCGCGCGCTGATCCTCCGGCGGCACGTAGTGGACCTCCCCATCGATCACCTGGAAGGAGTTTTCAGCCACCACCTCCCACGGCGCGTCGGGCCACAGCTTCAGCGGGTAGTTGGAGCGTCGCGCGTTGGCCTTGCGCGACGCCATCACCCACGCGAAGGGGTCCGACTCCGCGTCGGAGGTGTCGTCGATCTTGGACCGCGGCACCACGTGCTCCACGCTGTACCGGTCCTGCGCCATGAGCGCCTCCGCTGGCGCCTCCTCGTAGACCGACTCGTAGCCGTCGGCCGCGACCGCGAGGTTGTGCAGCCACGCGTGCTTGCGCCGGCCCACGCGTTTCCACGCCGGCAGGTCCGGCCGTTCCCCCACCGCGCGCAACCAGCGCCGGGTGGCCGCCTCCCCGATGGAGAGACTCAGGAAGGGCAGGTGCATGCGCGGGGTTACCCATCTCAGTACAAGTGTTAAACGAATCACCCTTACAACACGCACACGCACGCGACACACGCTACGCCTTTGGCTTGCGCTTCTTCTTTTCCTTCTTCTCCTTCTCGTGCTTCCGCTTCTTGATCGGCTTGAACAGCTTGGTCTGCTTCATCTGGCCGTGTGCGCTCGTGCCGGCTTTGAGCATGTCCGCGAGCTGCTCGTACCACTCCTCGAGCAGCTCGGTCTCCTTGAGCTCGGTCTTCTTGTACTCCAGCTGGATCTGTTGGGTGATGGGAATGGCCTCGAGCTCGAGCTTGTGCCAGGTGCTGCTGCGCTTGCCATTCGGCAGGGTCGGCAGGGCCTCCTGCTTCTTGCGTATCGCGTGCGCCTTGTGGCGAAGGTGGTCCACCACATCTTGCGGAACCGTGATGCGCTTGAGGGCGTCGTTGTAATACGTGATGGTGTCCCAGTGCGCGGCGTTGCTCAGCAGCCTCATGGCGGCAAGCACGTTGCGCGACCAGGCGACCAGCTCGGGCGTGATCTTGATCAGGTAGCGACCGGAACCGCCCCACTCGAACTCGGTGTCGTCGTCGATCTCCGGGTCGTTCATCTCCTCGTACATGACCTTGCCGGGTCGAAAGTGCGAGTCGGTTGCTTCGAAGAGTTCGGGCCCCTCGCCGTCGACGGGCTGCAGCACGTAAAAGGGTCGGACCTCCTCATTGTACAGCGCGCGCCCGTCGCCGATGGTGACCACCGTCTGGGGCGGCTTGGGGAAGGCGTTCTTGAAGAGCTCGTGTGGGATCCTGACGTGCGTGGCGGCGGGGTCGTTCTCGTCGTCGCTGTCGAACTCCTTGACCACCACCTCCTTGCGCAACTCGGCGTAGTCGTCGTCGTCGACGTTGCAGCTGTACCACTGCTTCAGCTCATGGAACTGGCCATTGGGACGGAAGATTGCGACGCCCTGAAAGTCGCGGCCGTGGAGCCTGTTGAATGCGTCATGGCACACCTCGGCATCGAGGAGCGCTTGCCGGGCGTCGTCTTCCGACATCGGCGCGATCTTGGAGGGCTTGGGCGGCGGCGGACTGCCGTCCGGACGCATCGGCTCCGTGTCGCACATGTACCACTGCTCCGTCCTCCCGTCCGAGATGCGCACCGCCTTGGTCTCGACCATCCGCCCGCCTATGACCTCCGTGCCATCGGCCTGGACGTACAGCTTGCCGCCGTCAAAGAGCGGCACGTGCTCGGCAAGCAGGTCGGCCGCGTAGGCGTACTTCAGGTTGACGCGCTTGGCACGCTGTGCCTCCCACTCGTCGCAGCGCGCCCTGCGCTTTTTGTCCACTTTCCCCAACCACTTCCAGTACCGGTTCGCCACGTCGCGTAGGCGCTCGGTCACGAGGTCGCATTCTGGGAGATTGCGCGCGTCCATCGCGAGGTTCTCTGCGGCCACGCTCGCAATGAGCCTGGCCACCTCGCGCACGGGCATCTTGCCCATCACATGGACGGGCCGCCACGGATCGCCCCCCCATTCCCCCCATTCCTCGTTGTAAACGTAAAATTTCATGCGCATGTTTTGACACGTACGAGCACACGAAATGTGTTCCCGATAGGCGCACCCACACCGGCTACGACCAGCCGAGCATCTGCCCGACCACATCGTACTGCGACCGGCCGTTGAGCTTGAAATCGATCAGCTCGTCGAGCCGCGACTCCCCTACCATGTGCGCGGCGCAGTTGCCGCCCACAGCGACGAGGATGCCACTCGGGATGTGGCGCATGATCGTGACGTTTTCCAGACCCTTCTTGGTGCACTGCGTGCAGAGGCACCACATCGGCCCGTCCTCCTCGTCCTCGTTCATGCGGGCGAGGTCGAACCGGTCTATCTTGTTGTCAAAGTGGTACGCCGCCTCAAAGTCCTCGAACATGGGCATCGGGACGGTGCGTTCGGCGACGTCGTTCTCGTCAAAGAAGGGCTGCCACGGCTGCTGCCGGAAGAGCTCGACCATCGTCGGGATGAACCCCAGCATGTAGCTTCCCATCGGGTACTTTTTCAGCGCCTTGCGGAACTTGGTTCCGTAGTCGGTGCGGTGCACGATGCGCACCGCGGTGTCGCCCACTTGGCGCTCCGTTGCCACCACGCCCCACTTGGCGTAAAACCCCGGCTGCGCCGCCTTCACGCGGATCGAGGCCCACAGGGCGTCCTTTTGCGCCTGCGTCCACGCGCGACCATCCTTCTGCCACCCGGGCACGTGCACCTGGGGGTGCTCCGTCAGTCCCGCCGGTTCCTCGTCGCGCTCGCCGTTTTGGTACTGCCGGCGCAACTTCTCCCAAGGAATGTACGCGCCCTCGTCCTCCTCCTCGCTGTCGCTGTCGCTGCCTTTGTAGTCGTCGTCGTCGTCGCCATCGTCTTCGTCGGACGAGTAGCGCGGGCGCTTCTTCTCCCGTTTCTTCTTGTCCGCGCGCCGGGGCGGTTCGCGCTTCTTCAGCTTCCGTTCCAGCTTGTCGAGGTCGTCCTCCGCGGTTTCGTACACGATCTCCTCCTCATCGCTTTCCTCCTCGCTCTCGCCCGACCCGTTCTCTCCGTTCTGCTGCCCTGCCCAGCGCTCGTCCTCGCTCTCCTCCTCGGAGTCGGACAGGACCACCCTGCTGTGGGACATGGCTCGTTTTTTGCGCGCACGTACGAGCACAAAAATGCGCTTCTTAATACGCACGCGTACACGCCTCCGACAACCGACACACTAGCGTGCTGCTATTGCCACGGGAACTTGCTTTTCCTGTAGCCAAGTGTGATTTTGATGCGGTCCATGGCCTTGGGCCGACGGCGCGGCCGCGCGCGGAGCCCAAACAGCCGCACCTCCTGCGGGTAGAGGTTCTTGCAGATCTCCAGCTTGTGGTCGGCCATGTGGGCGTCGATCTCGTGCTGCGGCATCGGGCCGAAGCTCATGGTGCTGGTGTGCCCTTGCTGGATCAACATCAGCGTGCTCATGCTGCGGTTGACCTTGGCGTAGAAGGCGAGGTCCACGTTAGATAAAAACGAGTTGGCTTGCCGCAGATCCACCTCGTACCGCGGCATCGTGGCGGGGTCGGGGTACATTGTGTGGAACCGAAAGGGCGGGCTGGGCAGCACGTGGATGGTGTGCCGGATCGGGAAGAAGAAGTCACGGTAGCGGCCGTGCATGGTGAGCATCATGCAGCGCTTGTAGAACGCCTGCGCCATCCGCACGTTGACGAGGCGGAGCACGCAGAGCTCGCTCACGGTCATGCGCTTGCACGCGGCGTACATGTGCGAGACGACGAGCTTGCGCAGATCGGCCGGCAGCTCATCGAGCGGGAACGCGCCGCTCATCGTTTCCCCGTGTCACGTACGAGCACGCGCCCACACGTGATAATTGCGCAACTGCCAAAGTGCCGATATCCATAAGCCACGGCCGTGCGGCACCCTAACAAGGCGGGGTGCACGCGTATGCTGCCGGGCAACAAGTACCAGCTCGTCGACGGGGGTCTCCTCTCGCGTGAGCCCGACTTTGTCGGCTCGACCGAGTGGTGGCAGTGGTGGCGCCAGGCCTGCAACCAGAAGAACCCGTATCGCGCCGGAAGCGCCGAGGCGCGGCTCTGGAAGCAGCGCGTCCAGACCAACCCCTTTCGCCAAGGGACCGCCGAGTGGTACCGCTGGCGTCGCGGCTGCTGCCCCTTTGACGAGTCGAGCGCCGAGGGCCTCCTCGAGCGCGAGCCCGTCTTCGTGGGCACCGACGAGTGGTGGGACTGGTTCTACGCCTGCTGCCGCAAGCAGAACCCGTACGTTCCCAACTCCGCCAACTGGATCAAGTGGCGCACCCGCGTCGAGACCAACCCCTTTCCCATCGACAGCCCGCAGTGGCGCCGGTGGCGCGAAGGGTGTTGCGCGGTCCCGCCACCGGCTCCGTTCCCGTGGCTGCACTGCGTCGCCTTCCTGGCCCTCCTCGCCCTGATCGGTGGCGGCGTCGCATTTGGATGGTGGCTGAGCTCACGGCCACCGGTCCCGAGTCCGCCGCCTTCGCCCCCGTTGCCGCCGTCGCCGCCCAGCGCGCCGCCCTTGCCCATATCGCCACCTCCACCCTCGCCACCGGGCGTCCCGCCACCGCTGGCGCCGCTGGCCTCGCGGCTCTGCGAACCGTCGCAGTACGCCTTTGCCGACATGAACCCGGACGCGCTGGTCTCGCACTCCTTCTGCCACAGCCTCCACACACAGCTGCCCGCGATGCCGATGGTGGTGCAGCACATGTCCGGGCACGCGCACGACGACCTGGCCGACGCGCGCGGCATCTGCTTCTTCATGCCGAGCATGAACACCCTCTACTTCACCGCGCTCGCGAATCCCGACACCGAGTATTGGTATGTGAACACCGCGTGCGACTCCTTTGCGCACGGCGATGTGCAGGAGGGCGGCTGCTTCTGCCCCGGCGGCGCGGGTGCCAAACCGCCGTCGAATCCGCCCACGCCCTCCTCACCGCCGCCGCCGCCCCCGAGCACGCCCCCACCCACCTCGCCGCCGCCGCCGCCGCCGAGCACGCCGCCCCCAAGCGCACCCGTGGTCGACCCCGCGGCACCGCCCCTGCCGTCGGCGCCGCCCGGCTCGCCCTCGTCGCCGCCTCCGGAGCACCCACCGCCGCCGCCGGCGCACCCACCGGCGCAGCCACCCACGGCCATCGCGTACACCACCGCCACGCACGGCTGCGAGACCACGCCCAACGCCGTGGCGCATCTCGAGCACTCGACCGTCACCTTCACCGCGGGCGTCTCGGCCTACGCACACGCCGGGTGGGTGCCCGCCTCCATCCCCAAGTGCCCCGGACTCCTCCCCGACAGCCACGGCGGCTTCGTGGACCACGATCTCGCGCTCCAGGTCTTCCTGCCCGCCACGGGCGAGCCCTACGTGCTGTGCCTCCTCGAGCCGTTCCAGACGGGCGAGCCTACGCGCCGCGGCGACGTCGTCCTGGAGTCGCACCCGTGCCCGCCCGCGTCGCCGCCGCCTCCCTCGATCCCGCCCACGTCGCCGTCGACGCCACCGCCCTCAACGCCGCCACCCTCGCTGCCGCCGCCCTCGACGCCGCCGCCCTCGGCGCCGCCGCCCTCGCCGCCCCCGCCCTCGCCGCCCCCGCCCTCGCCACCGCCCTCGCCTCCGCCTCCCTTGCCGCCGCCGCCCTCGCCGCCCCCGCTCATCCTGATCAACGGCACGGGCGTCGAGGTGCTCATCTATCACGAGCAGTACTACGACCTCAAGTTCACGGGCGGCATCGTTGCGCCGGGCGACTGGGTGCTCATGATACGGCGCGACATGGCCGAGGCTCACCCGGGAAGCGAGTGCGCCGCCGCGCTGGCCAACCTCTCCACAACCCCGAGCCTGCCCGACCACGGCGGCCAGGTGCGCCTCGACGCCGACGGCAACACCGTCGCCTCGGTGCTGCTGCAGGGCGAGGTGGACCCCGTCGACCCCTTGAACACGGACAACGAGGAAGCAAGCGGCACTTACTTTTTATGCTTCGCCGACCAGAGCCTCAAGGGCTTTGGCGAAACGCCCAGCCCCTCGGACTTTGTCTACAGCACGGACATCACCATCCACATTCAGCACCGTCCACCCTCGGCGCCGCCCTCGTCGCCTCCCCCGTCGCAGCCGCCGCCGCCGCCGCCCTCGTCGCCTCCCCCGTCGCAGCCGCCCTTGCCGCCGCCCTCGCCGCCGCCGCCCTCGCCGCCGCCGCCCGCATTGCCCTCGCCGCCCCCGCCCACGTCGCCGCCACCCGCCGTGCCGCCCGGCCATCCGCCCGCATCGCCGCCCGTGGCCATCGCGTACACGAGCGTCTCACACGGCTGCGAGATCGCGCCCGGCGCCGTTGCGCACATGGAGCACTCGACCATCACGTTCACAACCGGCGTGGAGGCCCACGCGTACGCCTTCTGGCTCCCCACGTCGGTGCCGAGCTGCCCCGATGTGGGGCCGAGCACGCACGGCTCGTTCGTGGCGCCCGACACGCTTTCGATCGACGTCTACCTGCCCATCAGCGCCGACCACTACGTGCTGTGCGTACGTGAGCCGTGGCGGACCGACACGCCCACGCGCCGCCCCGACGTCACGCTCGAATCGCACCCGTGCCCGCCCGCCTCGCCGCCGCCCTCGCTGCCGCCGCCC
>Ga0209503_10000540_pt1 | contig 22596 bp, 21 predicted proteins | sample SouAtlMetagenome_2_FD_187448 | JGI IMG/M metagenome (GOLD analysis project Ga0209503, IMG submission 187448) | Marine eukaryotic phytoplankton communities from Atlantic Ocean - South Atlantic ANT15 Metagenome (SPAdes) (version 2) | ecosystem: Environmental > Aquatic > Marine > Oceanic | place... | reverse complement strand
AAAATGTTAGAGAAACTTGAATTATTACAAGAAAGATTTGATGAGATTTCAAAATTACTCATCCAGCCAGATATTATTTCTGATCAATCCAGATATATTAAAATTTCAAAGGAGTATAAGGAATTAAAGACTGTTATCGATAAAAAAAAGGAGTATGAAGAAGTGCTTTCAAATATCTCTGAAGCTAAAGATATAATAAAGAATGAAGCTGATAAGGAGATGGTTGAAATTGCAAATTTAGAATTAGATGAAGCTCAAGATAAAGTTTTAAAAATTGAAGAAGCTTTAAAAAAGCTATTAATTCCAAAAGATCCTGATGATCCAAAGAATGTTGTTATGGAACTTAGAGCTGGTACTGGTGGTGATGAGGCAAGTATTTTTGCAGGTGACCTTTTTAGGATGTATTCAAAATATGCTGAAAAAAAAGGATGGAAAGTTAACCTTGTAAATTTGAATGAAGGAACAGCGGGCGGTTTTAAAGAAATAATTTTTGAGGTTAATGGAGATAATGTCTATGGAACCATGAAGTTTGAATCAGGTGTTCATAGAGTACAAAGAGTTCCTCAAACAGAAACTCAAGGAAGAGTACATACCTCAGCTGCAACTGTGATAGTTTTGCCTGAAGCCGAGGAGTTTGATGTTGAATTAGACATGCAAGATGTTAGAATTGAAAGAACAACATCAACAGGACCTGGTGGTCAATCTGTAAATACGACATATTCTGCAATTAAACTTCATCATGAACCAACTGGTATAATTGTAAGTTGTCAGGATCAAAAATCTCAACACAAAAATCTTGACAAAGCTTTAAAAGTTCTTAGGTCAAGATTATATGAACTTGAAATTAAAAAACGAGATGAAGAAAATTCAGCAAAGAGAAACTCTATGGTATCCTCAGGAGATAGATCAGCAAAAATTAGAACATATAACTATCCTCAAGGAAGAGTTACTGATCATAGAATTAATTTAACTTTATATGATTTGCAAAATATAGTGAGTGGTGATATTGATAAGCTTGTTGAAGAATTAAAAATTGTTCAGGATTCAGAATTAATAAAAAGTGAAGAATTATAATTTATGAACTTAAATCAACTAGAAGAAAGTATAATATCAAAAAAAACATTTTTATGTTTAGGTTTAGATACTGATATTGAAAAAATACCAAAGCATCTCCTATCACAAGATGATCCTGTTTTTCAGTTCAATAAATTATTAGTTGATAGGCTCTCAAAAAAAATAGCTGCAGTTAAGATTAATACCGCTTTCTATGAAGCTAGGGGAGTTGATGGCTGGAATTCTCTTGAAAAAACGATTAAACATATCAAAGATAATCATCCTGATTTATTTACTATAGCTGATGCAAAAAGAGCTGATATTGGTAATACCTCAAAAATGTATGCAAAAGCTTTTTTTGAAAATATGCCATTTCATTCAATTACATTATCTCCTTACATGGGTCATGATTCTGTTACACAATTTTTAAATTATGAAAATAAGTATGCTATTCTATTAGCTCTAACTTCAAATGATGGTGCTGTTGATTTCCAGTTACAGAACGACTTGTATTTAAATGTAGTATCAGAGTCTCAAAAATGGCAAAATGCTGATAGAATTATGTATGTAGTTGGTGCAACAAAGTCTGATTTTCTATTAAAAATTAGAAATATTAGTGAGAAAAGCTTTTTATTGATCCCAGGCGTTGGAAGTCAAGGTGGTGATTTTGAAAATGTAATTTTGAATTCAACCCAAAATAATAAAAGAATACTTATAAATATTTCAAGAGCTATAATTTATGCTGGAAACGATGAAAACTTCCTCGATTCGTCTGAAAAAGTGGTTGACCACTACAATAGCAGAACTTCATTTTAAAAAAAAGAGGTTGTCCCATGAAAACAACCTCTTTTATTAGACAATAATCTAAACAACTAACAAACTATTACGGATATTATTATCTAATACTAAAATCACCATATGCTCCAGTGCCATGCTCAGCAATATCTAAACCTTCAGCTTCTTCTTTTTCATCAACTCGCAGTCCAGCTATCCCTTTAACAAGCAAGGTTATTAGTGTAGCTCCAATCACACAAAATACTCCAGCAATTGCAACACAAGCCAGTTGAACCATGAATTGTTGAAATCCTGCTAATTCTCCAACTATACCTACAGCTAATGTTCCCCAAATTCCACAAAACAGGTGTACTGGTATTGCTCCAACTGGATCATCTAGTTTACATTTATCTAGAAGAGCAACAGAAAGAACAACAATGACACCAGCAATTAAACCAATAAAAATGGCAGAGCCAGGTAACATTTGATCGGCACCAGCTGTAATCCCAACTAATCCACCCAAAACTCCATTCATAAACATTGTTAAGTCAAGATTCTTATATAGAAAACCTGAAAATAAAGCAGCACCAATTCCACCTGCAGCTGCGGCTAGGCATGTTGTAACTAAAGTTAAAGATGTTAATGCTGGATCTGCTGATAATACTGATCCTCCATTAAATCCAAACCAACCGAGCCATAGAATTAAAACTCCGGCAGCAGATAATGGAATATTTGACCCTGGTATAGCTACAGGTTTCCCATCACTGTCAAATTTCCCTTTTCTAGCACCTAGAAAATAAATCACAACTAAGGCACCCCATCCACCAACAGAGTGAACTAGTGTTGATCCTGCAAAATCGTAAAATCCTACATCATCAGTAAAAGTACTAAAAGCACCTCCTCCCCATTGCCATGATCCTACAATTGGATAAACAATAGCAACGTATAGAAAAGCAATCAACATAAAAGAAAAAATCTTTATTCTCTCAGCAACAGCTCCAGAGATTATTGTTGCAGCAGTTGCTGCGAACATTCCTTGAAATAAGAAATCTGTCCAATAAGTGTAACCACCATCGGCATAAGTTAATTGATCATAATCAGCTCCAGGATCTAGACCCGGACCCCCAAATCCTAACCATCCATCAATAAGTCCAAATTCACCAGGATACATCAAATTAAATCCAAAAGCACAATAGACAATTAGTCCCATTGTAATCACAAAGAAATTTTTAAATAAAATATTTATTGTGTTTTTCTGTCTAGTTAAACCGACTTCTAAGAATGAAAATCCTAAATGCATAAAAAAGACTAATGCAGTACAGATCATCATCCAAACGTTATTTGTAGTTAATAATTCCATAATTTTAGTTTATTGATTTAGTTCCTTTTTCACCTGTTCTTATTCTGTAAGCTTCTTCAATATCAGTAACAAAAATCTTCCCATCACCAACTTGGTCTGTGGATCCTGATTTTAAAATTGCTTTTACAGTTACATCCAAAAATGAGTCAGAGACTACTATTGATAAATACCTTCTCTGAATATCTGAAGTGCTGTAACTTATTCCTCGGTAAACCTTACCGATCTTTTGATTTCCAACCCCAGTAACATCCCAGTAGCTGAAAAAATTTACTTCAACTGCTTGTAGCGCTTCTACAACTTCGTTGAATTTTGATTTTCTAATTATAGCTTCTACCTTTTTCATAATTATTATTAAAAACTAGCACCGAAGACTATGAAAGCAGCCTCAGATTTTGGATTAAATATGAATGATGAAAATAAAGGCAAAGAGTAATCATCAGTAATCTTGATTTCCTTGCTATATCCAAACGACACATTACATATAGCACTTTCTCCTGCACCCACATAGAAAGCATCAGCACTATCGCTTCCAAATCCAATAGCAAAATCAACATCTCCTAGTCCAAATCCTGCTTCAATATATAGTGTTTCAAGATCAGGGAAATAACCACCCATAAGTGACAATCCGCCAATTTCTGTAGATGCTGAAATTTCTAAATCACCTTCAAAAAAACCACCTGAGCTGTAAGTGCCATCACCATCAGGAAACGTATAATTAGTTACAGTTAAAGCTAATGGACCAAAATCATAAGATACATATGCATCTAATTCATTTCCGCCTCCACCAGCAGTTGTAGGGAAACTTCCCCATAAACCAACTTCAAATCCACCCTTACCAGTAGAAATATATGGTTGAACATGTGGACCTTCGCCAAACTGAGTACCTCTCCATACATAGGAGCTTACCACATCAGCGCCAAAATCCTGGGATTGTACATTTTGGTTTGAAAAAAACAAAAAAGTAGACCCCATTAATAGAATTAATGTTTTAAAATTTTTCATGATATATTAATTAAGTAAATATTTGATGGGTTTAAATTTATGTTTAAATGAATTTAAATTTCAACTAAACAAATAGGAAATATTGATTTTTTAAGGAATTCAAAAAATTGAGGTTGAAAAAATTAAGATTTAACAAAAAACGATATTATTTTTTTTTAAAATCTAAATCAATAATGATTAAAATGTTGATTTACAGTAATTTAAAAATTAATGTACCTACATATACAGATACAATTCCAACAATTAAACTGCCTAATAAATAAGCTAAAAAGGTGAATATTTCACCATTTTGAATCAATTGTAAGCTCTCGTTTGAGAATGATGAAAATGTTGTAAACCCTCCACAAAGTCCGACGGTTAGAAACACAAATAATATTGAATTGGGATTTTCATTTTTGATGAAATATCCTAAAACTAAACCAAGTATAAGACAACCTAAAAAATTTGATATAAATGTCGAATATGGAAAGTTGTTGTCTGAAATAATTTCAATTTTATTAACTAGAAATCTTAATACACTTCCTAAACCACCTCCAATAAAAACTGCAATTATTTCTTTAAGCATTAACAAGTTTCTTTAATATTAATAGTAGTGAAAAAAAGATTATAAAACCTATTAATACCCATCTTACACCTTTGTATGTGTTTTTTAAGAATTTTAAATCTTTTCTATAGCTAATTATTATAATTATTGTAAAAGTTATTATAAAAAATATTGCAAAAATCAGTTGTCCTTTTGTAAACATATTTATTTTTATAAAGATAATTCAAATATATAATCCTAATGAAAAAACAATTAGATTCTGTTAAACAATTTCATGATACTTATAAAATCGGTTACAGTAATGACCCTATAGCTGACCTTGGTGCTGAAAAAAATAAATTGAGATTTAAATTAATGAGTGAAGAGAATGAAGAATATTTAGATGCTGCTAATAATAATGATATTATTGAGGTTGCTGATGCACTAGGCGATATGCTATATATTTTGTGCGGAACCATTATAGAACATGGTATGCAAGATATAATTGAACCTGTTTTTGATGAAATTCAAAAAAGTAATATGAGTAAATTGGGTGAGGATGGAAATCCAATATACAGGGAAGATGGTAAAGTAATGAAAGGTCCAAACTACTTTAAGCCAGATTTTAAAAAATTCTTTAATTGATTTTTACTTTCCAATCCTCATATTCAGATGATTTATCATACTGTATATCAGTGAGTTTTTTCTTCAATTCTAATGACCATGGATTATCTAAGTCTGGAAGGTTGAAATCATTATTCAGATAACCAAATGCTTTAATTGGTAAAATAACAACAGCAGTTCCAGTCCCAAAAATTTCTTTTAAACTCCCACTATCTTGAGCTTCCAATAATTCATCAACAGTTATTATTCTTTCCTCTACATCAATATTTAAATCTTTAGCAAGTTGAATGATACTTTTTCTAGTTATTCCATCTAAAATACTATCACTTGTTGGTGAGGTTATCAATTTATCACCTATCCTAAAAAATAAATTCATTGTCCCTGCTTCTTCTATTGACTTATGGTTGTTAGAATCTGTCCATATTATTTGCTGATAACCTTCCTCTTTTGCAAGTGCAGTTGGATAAAATTGTGCAGCATAATTACCAGCAGCTTTTGCATATCCAACCCCTCCTTTAGCAGCTCGACTATATTTTTCCTCAATTTTAACTTTAATTTTTTGATTACCATAATAAGACTTTGCAGGACAGCAAATAATCATAAAAGTATACTCGATTGCTTCACTTGCATTTATAGAGGGTTCTGATGCAAATACAAAAGGTCTTAGATATAATGCATTTCCATCGCCTTTCTTTACCCAATCTTTATCAATCCTTAACAATTCAGTTAGGCCATCAAAAAATATTTTTTCTGGAATTTCAGGAATGGCCATCCTTGAAGATGACTTATTAAATCTTTTGAAATTTTCATCGGGTCTAAATAATATTAAAGAATCGTTATCGCTTCTATAACATTTCATTCCTTCAAAAATCGCCTGTCCGTAATGAAAAACACGAGCAGATGGGCTAATAAGAAAATTCTCATAAGGCATAATCTCTCCATGATTCCATGAATTATTTGAGTATTTACACACAAATAAATGATCTGTAAAAATCTTCCCAAATTCAATGTTTTCAAAATCAACATTATCAATTTTGGATTTATTAGAAAGTACGATTTTCACTCTGAGATTTTATTAATGTAAAATTACAAATTAACTTTGATGTAATAGATAAATTCTTATAAAATTGAAATTTTTAATTACAGGTGGTACTGGACTGATTGGTACTAGATTATCTCAATTATTAATTAATAATGGACACTCAGTCAATATTTTAACAAGAAAAATCAAAAATCAAGATAATTCTAGTTTAAAATACTTTGTTTGGAACACATCAAAAAAAACTGTTGATAATAGGTGTATTGACGATGTAGATGTTATTATTAATCTAGCTGGTAGCTCTGTTTTTTCACTTTGGACAAAATATAACAAGAAAATGATTTTAAAATCAAGGCTAGATTCTCTTTCAATAATTTATGAATTGATGAAAAAAAAGAAAAATAAAGTGAAACGTATTATTTCTGCCTCAGCAATAGGTGTATATCCAAATCATAAATCTAAAGTTTACTATGAAAATTCAAAAGAGATATCTGATACCTTTTTAGGAAACGTTGTGTATGAATGGGAAAAAAAAGCTAAAATTTTTAGTGACATTAATATTGATTTATCTATTATTAGAATAGGACTTGTTTTATCTAAAAATGGAGGTATCCTCGAGAAGCTATTACAATTAAATAACCTTAGAATTAGTTCGATTATTGATGATGGTAATCAATGTCAGTCATGGATCCATATTGATGATTTAGTCAATATTTTTTTATTTACTTCATTAAATAACATAAATGGTTTATTAAATGGAGTAGCTCCAAATCCGATAAGTTTTAAAGAATTGCAAAACAACATTTCATCTGTTTACAAAAAACCTTTCTTGAGTTTAAATATTCCAAAATGTTTACTTACAATTCCTTTAAGTTTTATTGGATTGTCCGACTTTTATAATGACATGATCGGTTCTAATAAACGAGTTTCTTCAAAAAAAATACAAGATTTGGGTTATAAATTTATTTATCCCTCCTTGGATAAACTAAAATAATCCTATGACATTTTGTCAAAATCAAAATGTTGGCAGTAAATTTGTTTTTTAACAATCAGATATGGCTACAAAAAATAAAAAAACTACTAAATCCAAAACTCCTTCACTTAAAGATCAAGTAAAATCTTTAAATGATAATTTAAATGATGAAAAAGATAAGTTTTTAAGACTTTTTGCTGAATTTGAAAATTTTAGAAAAAGAACTGCAAAAGAAAGATTAGATCTTTTCAAAACGGCATCTAGTGAATTAATGAGCGCACTTTTGCCTATCACTGATGACATGGATAGAGCACTTAATGAATTTAAAAAGTCTGAAAATGATGATTTAATAAAAGGTTTTGAATTGATCTACAATAAGTTTCATGATATTTTAAAGTCAAATGGTTTAAGTGTAATTGAAGTTAAAATTGGAGACGTTTTTGATTCTGAAAAACATGAAGCCATAACACAAATTAAAGCAACTGATAAAAAAATGGTAGGTAAAATTGTAGATGTTGTAGAAACAGGTTACTTATTAGGTGAAAAAATATTAAGATATCCAAAGGTTGTTGTTGCAAATTGATTTAAATGAAAGAAGATTATTATAAGGTATTAGGTATTGATAAGGGTGCATCTGAAAGTGAAATAAAGAAAGCTTACAGAAAATCAGCAATCAAATACCACCCAGACAAGAATCCAGGTGATAAAGATGCCGAAGCCAAATTTAAACAAGCTGCTGAAGCCTATGAAGTTTTAGGAAATTCTGATAAAAGAGCTAAATATGATCAATTTGGACATGCTGCTTTTGAAGGTGCAGGAGGTTTTGGTTCGGGAGGTATGAATATGGATGATATATTCAGCCAATTTGGTGATATTTTTGGAAGTGCTTTCGGCGGTGGATTTGGTGGATTTGGTGGTGGTCAAAGACGTTCCAAAGGAACAAACCTAAGAATTAAGGTCTCGCTAACAATATCTGAAATTGCAAATGGAGTAAATAAAAAGATTAAAGTTAAAAGAAAGGTTCAAGCACCTGGAACCGAGTTTTCAACTTGTTCTCAATGTGGAGGTTCAGGTCAAGTAACTCAAATTACAAATACTATTCTTGGCAGAATGCAATCTACAACTACCTGTAATGTTTGCTCAGGAACAGGAAAAATTGTTTCAAGAAAGGCTCCAGGCTCTGATTCTAACGGTCAAATATTAAATGAAGAAACCGTTGAGGTAAAAATTCCTGCTGGTGTTGAGGATGGTATGCAACTTAGAGTTTCTGGAAAGGGAAATGAGGCTCTGTCTGATGGAATACCTGGTGATTTACTCGTTTTAATCAATGAACTTCCCGATGAAAATTTAAAAAGAGAAGGAAATAATCTTCATTATGATTTATACATTAGCATCTCTGAAGCAGTTCTGGGAATTTCTAAAGAAATTAATACTGTTAGTGGTAAGGTCCGTATTAAATTGGATGCAGGTATTCAATCTGGTAAGATTTTGAGATTAAGGGGAAAGGGATTAAAATCAATAAATGGTTATGGAAACGGAGATTTACTTGTACATGTTAATGTTTGGACACCAAAAACTCTTAATAAGGAGCAAAGAGAATTTTTTCAACAAATGAAAAACAATGAACATTTCACGCCAAACCCTGATAAAAATGATAAATCGTTTTTTGAAAAGGTTAAAGATATGTTTTCTTAACTTTACCTATATAAATTCTTACTATGTCAAAAATTTTAATTGTTGAGGATGAAGATGCTATCAGAAGAGTTTTAAAAAAAGTCTTGTCTGATGAATACCCAAAATCTATAATTGATGAAGCTGTTGATGGGGTAGATGCAGTTGCTAAAATTAAAGCATCAGCGTATAACCTTGTTATTTGTGATATTAAAATGCCAAAGAAGGATGGAATTGAAGTTTTGAATTTTATTAAAAAATTTAGTGAGGACAGCAATGTAATAATGATTTCTGGTCATGGAGATTTGAAAACCGCTGTTCAAGCTATGAGGATTGGTGCCTTTGATTACATAGAAAAACCACCAGATCTCAACAATCTATTAACATCTGTAAGAGGTGCTTTAAAATCAAAAACACCAACAAAAACAACAAAATCAAAAAAAACTATTAAGAAAGGACGTTATGATATTGTTGGTAGTGCAAAAAAAATTATTGAATTAAAGGATTTATTAGCTAAAATATCACCAACAAATGCTAAGGTTCTGATACTTGGACCCAATGGTGCTGGAAAAGAGTTGGTAGCAAGACAAATTCACTTAAATAGTTTAAGAAATGATGGTCCTTTCATTGAAGTAAATTGTGCTGCAATACCATCTGAGTTGATTGAGAGTGAACTTTTTGGACATTTGAAAGGCTCATTTACTTCAGCTCACAAAGATCGTACTGGTAAGTTTGAAGCTGCTAATAATGGTACACTTTTTTTAGATGAAATTGGTGATATGAGCTTATCTGCACAATCCAAAGTACTCAGAGCAATTCAAGAAAATAAAATTCAAAAAGTTGGGAGTGAAAAAGATATTTTTGTAGATACCAGAGTAATAGCAGCCACAAACAAGGACGTTAAAGATTTAATATCCACTAACAAGTTTAGGGAGGATTTATATCACAGAATCTCTGTTATTGAGCTTAACGTACCCAAACTTGATGATAGAAAGGATGATATACCTGAACTTGTAAATCATTTTTTAGAACAATTATCTATTCAATATGATAAGAGTGATATCATAATAGATAACAAAGCCTTAAAAAAATTATCATCATTTGATTGGCCGGGTAATGTAAGAGAACTAAGAAATGTAGTTGAAAGACTAATAATATTATCTGAATCTAATTGTATCACTGATAAAGATGTTTTAAAATTTTCAGGAAAATAGTTTATGAAAAAAATTATTTTCTTAATTCTACTTTTAAATTTTAATCTTAACAACAGTCAAGACGATAAAGTCATAAAAAGTATTTTTGATGCTGGCTTTACAAATAGCAAAGCCTATTCATGGCTAGATTATCTCTCAAATGAAATCGGAGGAAGATTATCAGGTTCTTATGAGGCAGAATTAGCAGTCAAATGGTCAAAAAATGAATTGGACAAACTAAACTTTGATAAAGTTTGGCTCCAACCAGTAATGGTTCCTAGATGGGTGAGAGGTCCAAAAGAATTTGCTTTGATTGAAACAGAGCCAGGAATAACCTTTAATGTTCCTGTTGCTGCTCTTGGCGGCTCAGTAGCTACTCCATCAGTTGGTATTAAATCAAATGTTATTGAAGTCCAATCTATTGAACAATTAAAAGACTTTGGAAAAGAAAAAATAGATGGTAAAATTGTTTTTTTTAATAGACCAATGGATCCAACATTTATTACAACATTTACTGCTTATGGAACAGCAGTAGATCAAAGAGCACTGGGTGCTTTAGAGGCTTCAAAATATGGCGCCATTGGTGTGATTGTTAGATCTATGACTCTGAGAACTGATGATTTTCCTCACACAGGTGGTTTGACATATGGTGCATTGCCTGTTAGTAAAAGAATACCTGCAGCTGCAATTAGTACTAAAGGAGCTGATAAGTTAAGTAGTTTATTGAAGATTAAACCTGATTTAAAATTTTTATTAAGACAACAATGTAAGCAAATGCCTGACGTTCAGTCTTATAATGTGATTGCCGAAAAAACAGGAACAACTTATCCTGATGAGGTTATTTTAATAGGAGGGCATTTAGATTCCTGGGATATAGGTGATGGAAGCCATGACGATGGAGCAGGAGTTGTTCACTCTATGGATTTAATCAACCTTTTTAGTAATATTGATTACAAACCTAAAAGAACAATAAGAGTTGTTTTATTTATGAATGAAGAAAATGGTTTGAGAGGGTCTCTTAAGTATAAAGAAATCGCAGATAAAGAAGGTATAAACCATATATTCGCGATTGAGTCAGATGCGGGTGGATTTAGGCCTTTAGGTTTCTCATTTACATGTAATGATTCAAATTTTTTAAGAATATTGGAATGGAAAAAACTGTTTGCACCCTATTTTATAAATATATTTATCAAAGGTGGGAGTGGGGCAGATATTTCAAATTTAAGAAAGGATTATAATGTTCTTTCAGGTTTAAGACCTAACTCTCAAAGATACTTTGATTACCATCACACAGAAATTGATACATTCGATGCTATTAATAAAAGAGAATTAGAAATGGGCTCATCGGCAGTTGCATCTTTAGTTTATCTTTTTGACAAATATGGCTTAAATGATTAATTAATGGACTTCATACTAGATTTAGATAAATCTCTTTTTACTTTTTTAAACTCCTTAGGTTCTGAATATTTTGATGATTTTTGGCTTTACATTACAGCTAAAGAATCCTGGGTGTGGCTTTACATATTTTCGCTAATTTTACTTTTAACTGGGAAAAAAAAAGAAAATTTTATCCCAATTGGCTTTTCCTTTTATGATATTAAACCAACTTATCGGAATTGGTTTTCTTTTTTGCTAGGTATAATATTACTTATAGTTTTTACTGATCAGTCCAGCAACTTCTTTAAAGATTATTTTGAAAGATTACGACCATGCCATGATTCTGATTTAATAGGTTTTTTTAGATCTGTCAAAGAAACCTGCGGTGGTTTATATGGCTTTTTTTCAGCTCATGCTGCTAATACCTTTGCTTTTGCAACTTTTATTTTTTTTATGACAAAAAAGACCTACAGAAACCTTTCTTTAGTTTTATTCATTTGGGCAACTGTAGTTTCATACAGTAGAATTTATATTGGTGTTCACTTTCCTTCAGATGTAATTTTCGGAGCTATTTATGGAATTTCAGCAGGATTACTATTCTATAAACTTTCTTTATTCTTTTTGAAGAATTAGTTTTTATTTCAAAAGTTCTGAATACTTAGATTTAAATTTATTAATTCTTGGAACAGAAACATTCCATATGTATGCGTTATTGGGGTTTTTTTGCTTATAATCCTGATGATAATCTTCAGCGATATAAAATTTTTCGAATTTTTTTACCTCTGTAACAATTTTTGGGTAGGTTTTATTTTTTAGTAGACGATTAATTTCTTCGTTTATGATTTTCTTTTCATTGTCATTGCTGTAAAATGCAATCGATCTGTAGTGTGTTCCTCGGTCAGGTCCTTGTCTGTTCAAGGTTGTTGGATCATGTGATCCAAAAAAAACCTTAACTAGTTCTTTGAAAGATATTTTTTCAGCATCATAATAAACCTTTATGCTTTCTGCATGTCCGGTTTTTCCAGTTAAAACGGAATAGTAGCTAGGATCCTTAGTGTAACCACCTGAATAGCCCGATTCTACTTTACTAACACCTATTAAACTTTCGTAAATTGATTCAACACACCAAAAACAACCTGATGCAAAATATGCCTCTTTATTGTTTTGTGAGTTTAATTGAACAAAGAATATAATTAATAAAAGACTAAGAGTTTTTTTCATTTTCATTTTTTAAAATTAATAATCTAAAGTCTATCGATTTTTTTCCTACTTTTTTTGTTGTTTTGAGTTTTAACTTACTTAAACCTTTCTTAAAACTCATTGTCCCAATTTTTATTTTTTTAAAATCCTTAGTGTAGGATTCAATTCTTTTTATCTTATCTTGTTCAAATCCTACTAAACTGGGATCATGAAATTCATCAATAGTTTTTTTTATTATTTGATTTTCAAATTCTAAAGCAATTTCAGTGCCAACGCTTTCCTTTTCTAGTGTATAGTATAATTCAATATTATTAATTCCGTCTTCTAAAACATCTATATCCCAAAAAATATAATCATCAGTATTTTTCCAGTTTTCTATAAATGAACAGTTTGCATGTATTGATGACCTTTTTAGATCTCCTTTAATTTCAGCATCTCTGGCAGGTAAGTGAGTATATTTAGCAGTACTGTAGTTTATCGTAAATGGTCTTCTCGAGAGCTTTTTTTTATTGGGGTTAACAACTTTGGTTAACCATTCATTTTTATCGTTTAGTAGTTTTTCATAATGAAGATTGTTATCTTTTTCAATAGGATTATACTGAGAAAAATCTTTAACTAAGTCATAGAGATTGTTTTCATAATCCAGTATATAATTATTATTTCTAGCACTAATTCTATTATTCCAGTATGAAAATATCGTTCTTTCATCATCCAATAATGAAGGTGAGTCTAAAAATTTTTTTAAACTCATTCCGTCCAAATCATTTAATGATTCGTTTCCTGTAAGCTCTAGCAGAGTTGGAAATACATCCAAAACACTAGAAATTTGTTTTATTTTTAAACCTTTTTTAATATTTTTTGGCCACTGAATGAAAAATGGAACTCTGACACCACCTTCATTTGTACTACCTTTTCTATCCTTTAGGTCATTATTCCAACGATTTCCGTTAGGTCCGTTATCACTGAAAAAAATTATAATAGTATTTTCATAAACTCCTTTTTCCTTAAGTGATCTAACAACATTACCAATATTTTCATCAATGTTTTCAATCATTCCCACTGCAGCTTTTGTTTTTTCAATATTTTCTCTTTCAGAGTATCTGCCCCTGAGTAAAATATCTTTGTCATCAAAGAATTTGTCTGGAACTTGCATAGGAGAGTGAGGGGTATTATAAGAAATGAATGATAGAAAAGGTTTATTTGATCTTTTTATAAATGAAATTGCTTCATTAGTTATAACATCATTTATATAGCCTTTGGTTTTAATAATTTTTCCATTTTTTTCAAGTATTGGATCAAAATAATTACCCCAATGTCCAGATGTAAAGCCATAAAATTCATCAAATCCTCTATTATTTGGATGATAAGGAGGTTGAGAGCCATTGTGCCATTTTCCAAAAGCACCTGTTTTATATTTTTTAGCTTTAAAGAAATCTGAAATAAGCTTTACATCAGTATTCATTCTTTCATATCCACGTGTGACACCATTAACACCACTTCTTACAAAGAATTTTCCAGATAATAGCTCTGCTCGAGTTGGTGAACATACAGGGCTTACATAAAACCTTTCAAATGAAGCTCCATTCAATGCGATGTTATCAATATTAGGAGTTTTTAAATTCGTATTACCATTTATACTTAAATCTCCCCAACCTTGATCGTCAGTTAAAATAATTAGGATGTTTGGATTTGTGTCATTCTTACATGAAAAAAAGAATTGAATTAAAATTGACAAAAAAATTAACCTTTTCACTTTATAAAATTTATTAGACTATTTGAAAATTTATCCCAATTTAAACTTTTCTTAAGTTTTTTTAATTCATTAGTTTTTTTCTCATTATTTGATTTACAAGCTTCTAAGATTTTTAAGGATATAGAATCCGTATTTTTTTGACAAATAAAGGAATTTTTTTCATTTAAAGTCTCCCTAATACCCCCGGATGCAGTTGTAATCATGATCTTTTCAAAATAAATTGACAGTGCTGTTATTCCACTTTGTGTTGCACTCGTGTTTGTTTGAATTATGAAATCAGCAATTGAAAACCATTTAAAAAAATCTGATTCATGGATAAAACTATTTTCAATAGTTATATTATTTTGAATTTCTAATACATCAATTAATTTTTGATATTTTTTAACGTTTTCATAAAATTCACCTGCTATTATTAGATGTATTAATTTGTTTTTTTCTAAAGCTTTTTTAAACGATTTTAATAAAATTTCAAGTCCTTTATATTTTCGAATTATACCAAAATGAAGTAAATATTTTTTTTTAGGATCAAGTTTTCTTTCCAAAAGTCCATCATTTCGGTCAATAAGCTTCTGATTAAGTTTTGGAAAAGGATGAAATAATGAAAGTGAGTTGATTTTAATAAAATTATCAACTTGTTTTTTTGTAAAATTTGATAGAAATACAGCTTTATTTAGAGACTTTAAATAGAACCTAACAAATAAATTATCTAAAAAAAAAGGTTCATGACTCCTAACATTGTGTAAGATCCCAATTTTTTCTATACTATTGGAGCAGAGATAGTTTAAAATTGCGAAAGAAATTGAAAAAATTGGATTCCAATGTGTAGATATAATCTTTTCTGGCTTTATTTTTCGAATGTGATTCAAAGCATTTATGTAGTCAAATGGATTATATGGATTGATTTTTTTTATTTTAAAATCAATATGAACTTCTCTACTTAATTGACTTTTACCTGGGAATACAAATTTGGGGTATAAATAGTGAAAAGAAAGAGCTTGAACGTTTTGCGTTTTGACCAGATTTTTTAAAAGTTCATAATTAAAATCTGAGATTCCGCCTCTTAGTGGGGGTAAAGGACCAATTAGTAGAATATTCATTGACTTTAATTTTCAATTATATTCCAATTTCCAGTTTGTAGAAGTGGCTCAGCTTGTTTGAATTTTAACTCTTTCGTTTCACCTGATTGGATATTTTTAATTTTAACCCTTTCATTTCTTCCAATTTTTCTTGTTTCTCTAACAACAGTTTCTACAACGCTTTGATTGGATGAAACATTTGAGCCAACTTGTCTGTTTCTATTAGCAAGTTCATCACTATTTAAAACTTCTTCTTTAGAGGTATTATATTTTTCTCTTCGTCTAGTTTGTCTATCTTCTCGTATTTCATTAGGATTCTTGCTAGGAAGACTTCCTTTAAATAAAAATGTTAAAATGTCTTTATTTAATTGATCAATCATAGAAAAAAACAGTTCTTTAGCTTCAAATTTATATATGACCAAAGGATCTTTTTGTTCATGAACTGCTAATTGAACGGCTTGCTTCAATTCATCCATTTTTCTCAGATGAGTTTTCCATGAATCATCAATAATCGCTAGTGAAATATTTTTTTCAAAATCATTTATTAATTCTTTCCCATCTGACTCATAAGCATCTTTTAAGTTTGTTACAATATTCATTGTTTTTTTACCATCAGTAAATGGCACAACTATTCTTTCAAACTTATTTTGAGGATTCTCATATACGTTCTTAACTATCGGAAATACCTTAGTGGCATTTTCTTTGTTTTTTTTCTCATAATATTCAAGAACCAATTGATATGTTTTTTCAATACATTTTATTTCATCTCCTTTTTCAAAATCATCTTTGGAGATTGGAGATGTTACGGAGAAATACCTTATTAAATCAAACTCAAATGATTTAAAGTCGTTATTTTCTTTCGAATTGCTAAATATAGAATCAACCGTTTCATAAATCATGTTAGCAATATCAACTTTTAATCTGTTAAAGTCTAAAGCATTTTTTCTTCTTTTATAAATAACAGTTCTTTGTAAGTTCATTACATCATCATATTCAAGAAGTCTTTTTCTTATTCCAAAGTTGTTTTCTTCAACTTTCTTTTGAGCTCTTTCTATAGTTTTTGTCATCATCGAATGTTGAATAACCTCACCCTCTTTGTGTCCCATTTTATCCATCATTTTAGATACTCTTTCAGAGCCAAATAGTCGCATTAAGTTATCTTCAAGCGAAACATAAAATTGAGAGCTTCCAGGGTCACCTTGTCTTCCTGCTCTTCCTCTAAGTTGTCTATCGACCCTCCTGGAATCGTGTCTTTCAGTACCTATAATTGCTAATCCGCCATAATCTTTAATTTCATCACTTATTTTTATATCAGTCCCTCTACCTGCCATATTAGTTGCGATTGTTACAATACCAGCCTTACCAGCTTCTGCAACGACATCAGCCTCTTTTTTATGAAGTTTAGCATTTAAAACATTATGCTTTACATTTTGGCGTGTTAACATTCTTGATAATAATTCAGAAATTTCAACGGATGTTGTTCCAATTAAAACAGGTCTTCCTTTTTGAGTTAAATCAATAACATTTGATATTACAGCATTATATTTTTCTCTCTTTGTTTTATATATTAAATCATTTCTGTCATCTCTAACTATTGGTTTATTGGTTGGAATAACCATTACATCTAAATCATATATATTTAAAAACTCACCTGCCTCTGTCACTGCTGTTCCTGTCATTCCAGAAAGTTTTCTATACATTCTGAAATAATTCTGTAATGTAATAGTTGCAAATGTTTGTGTAGCATCTTCAATTTTAACATTCTCTTTGGCTTCTATTGCTTGGTGAAGACCATCAGAATATCTTCTTCCATCCATAATTCTACCAGTTTGTTCATCAACAATTTTTACTTTATTATCCATTACAACATATTCTACATCTTTTTCAAACAATGTATATGCTTTTAGTAACTGATTTAAAGTATGTATTCTTTCGCTTTTCTCACTAAATTCAGCATAAAGCTTTTCTTTTTCTTCAGCTTCTTTTTCAATTTCTAATCCTTTTTTTTCAACATCAGCTATTTCTATTGAAATATCTGGTAACACAAAGAAATTGGTATCGTTGACATCAGATGATAAATGTTCAATTCCCTTATCAGTAAGTTCAATTTGATTATTTTTTTCATCAATAGTAAAGTATAAGTCAGCATCAACTTTAGGCATTTCCCTATTGTTGTCTTGCATGTAAAAATTTTCTGTTTTTAAAAGAGATTGCTTTACTCCATCCTCACTTAAAAATTTAATTAAAGCTTTATTTTTAGGAAGACCTCTGAATGACTGAAGTAATTTAAAACTACCTTCTTCAATATTACCATCCTGATAAAGTTTTTTTGATTCAGATAGAATTTTAGTTACTAGTTGTCTTTGAATTTGAACCAGAGATGATATTTTAGGTTTTAATTCATTAAACTCATGATTACCTCCTTGCGGAATTGGTCCTGAAATAATTAGTGGAGTTCTTGCATCATCGATTAAAACGGAGTCAACTTCATCCACAATAGCATATGAATGCTGTCTTTGTACTCTGTCCTCATTTTTGTTAGCCATATTATCTCTCAAATAATCAAAACCAAACTCGTTGTTTGTTCCATAGGTTATATCGGATAAGTAAGCATTTTTTCTTTCCTGTGAATGAGGTTTATAATAATCAATACAATCAACACTTAAGCCATGAAATTCAAATATTGGAGCCATCCATGCACAATCTCTTTTTGCTAGATAATCATTAACAGTTATTACATGAACTCCATTACCTGAGAGAGCATTTAGGTAGACTGGTAGAGTAGCTACCAAAGTTTTACCTTCTCCAGTTTGCATTTCAGCAATTTTACCATTATGTAATGCAATTCCACCAATCAATTGAACATCGTAATGTATCATATCCCAAATAATACTTTTTCCAGCAGCATCCCATGAATTCGACCAAATTGAATTTTCTTTTTTTAGAGTAACATATGATCTAGAGGTTGATAGCTTTTCATCGTTATCATTTGCTTTAACTATAATCTCAGTATTTTCTGTAAACCTTTTTGTTGTTTCCTTCACTACTGCAAAGGCTTTTGGTAGAATTGAGTTCAAATATTCATCAAGTTTATCTAAAAAAGCTTGTTCCCATTTTTCAATTTTTTTGTAATTGTTTTCATTTTCTTCAATGTTGTCAGAGTTATTAATAATCTCTTTAATTTCGTCAATCTCAGACATAAAAGGCTTCTTTAAATCTTCAATTTCTGACTTAAAGCTAGCAGTTATCGAACGCAGATCATCATTGCTGATATCTTTAATTTCATCCTCGCATTTTAATATTAAGTCAACAATTGGGGAAACTTCCTTTATGTCTTTTTTTCCTTTATCGCCAAGAAAAATATTTAATATGGAATCTACTAAACTCATTTTTACGTACGTAAATTTAAGCAAAAAAAAAGCCTCTAGAGAGACTTAAATGTATTTTATACAAATAAATAAAAACTAATACTCTTCCTCATTCCACAAATAATCATCATCAGTTGGAAAATCAGGCCAAATTTCTTGAATTGATTCATAAACTTCTCCGCCATCCTCATCTTCGATTGCTTGTAAATTTTCAACAACTTCAAGAGGAGCACCGGTTCTGATAGAATAATCAATCAATTCATCTTTATTGGCAGGCCAAGGGGCATCACTTAAATAAGAGGCTAATTCTAGAGTCCAATACATATTTCTAGTTTTGTGCAAAAATAAATTAATAATTCACTTTCACAAGCTTTTAAAAAAAAAAATAATAAACAATTTATAATTATTTAGTTTTTAGGGTAGTAGCTAAAAAATGTAACAATATTATGATTAGAAAGAAAAGAGATATTCTAAAAATATAATCACCGTATTTTACGTAAAATGTTATTTTTTTTAATATGGGTACATCAGACTTAATAAACCCTTCCTCACCATAGCTAATTGATTGAATAATTTCACCCTTATAATTTATTACTGCAGAGATACCTGTATTTGCACTTCTAACAATATTTCTTCTATTTTCGATTGCCCTTAGCTTAGCATATGATAGATGCTGTTTGTGACCCTCACTAACATCCCACCATCCATCATTGGTAATTATCGCAAACAAGTTTGATCCTTTCCTTGTGTATTCTGTTACATATTCCCCATAAATTGATTCAAAGCATATAATTGGAGAAATATTGAAACCTTGACTCGATTTAAAATTTTTTCTAAAACTATCATATCCTCTTGAATATGATAATCCACCGAAATCAAGTAATACTTTACCTAGAATAGGTTCTATAAAACTCTTATAAGGCATTAATTCAACTCCAACAACTAGTTTTGATTTGTTGTAATATTGATTGTTTTTAGTAATAAAAGCTGCACTATTGTATAGATTTAGCCATCTTCCATCATTTAAATTATTAGAGTATTCTTTTATATCAATGCTATCATAAAGAATTTCAAATAATTCTAAACCAGTTAGAATCTCAGAATAAGATTTATCCATTAAATCATTTAGCATTTTTTTTAGTTGATTTTCATTGTAGCTATCAATTTGTATTGCATCAGAAAAATAGGTTTCCGGTAGAATGATTGTAGAATTTTTCACTTCATTTTTATCTATTAAATTTTCAAGATATAAGAAGTTGTCAAGATTACTTTTTTTATATTTTTCGCTGTAGGGATCTATATTAGGTTGTACAATAAAAATTTTTTTTGAATCTCCTTTCAAATCAATTTTATGATATATATATTTTGATATTATTATTGGAGTGATAAGTAATAAACTAACAGTAATTAATTGTTTTTTTAAAACTTTTTTTTTCAAAAATTGAATTAAAATTTTATAAATGAGAATATTTATAACGAGAACCCACAATGTTCCTCCAAACGCACCTGTATATTCGTACCATTGTATCCATTCAATTTTTTCAGAAAAAACATTTCCAAGGTTTAACCATGGCCATGAAAAATCCCAATTAAGGTGAAATTTTTCAAAAGATATCCATAGACTAACTAAAAACAGTAAACTCAGTTTTGAATTTATTTTTTGTGACACGATTTTATAAAAACTGAATACAATAGTCATTAGAAGGGAGTTTACTAGAATAGCAAAGAGCATACCTTCAGTTGTTGCATAGTATAACCAGCCAGTTGATATAGAGTTCCATATGATAAATGTTAAATAAATGAGTGAAAATAGACCAAAGGAAAATTTTTTATGATAGTTATTAATAAGATATAACAAAGGAACAAAAGCTATAAAAATTAGAGATGAAAAACCATAAGTTGGCCATGATAGACCCAACAATAAACCTGAGAATAGGCTTAAAAGCAAAGATTTTAAAATTTTCAAATTATTAATAATTAAATTTGCTATTATAAACTTAAGGTAACAATTGAAATTAATCAAAATACTACCAAACTTTCTAACCATTCTGAATGCTCTTTGTGGTTGCATTGCAATTCTTTGCATATTCAATGATAATCTGTCATTTTTCAATTCTGCGTATCATTCAGCTTTAGTTTTAGTTCTCCTAGGAGCTTTACTAGATTTTCTTGATGGTTACCTTGCTAAATTACTTAATGCTAAATCAAAAATTGGAGTTCAGTTAGATTCTATGTCAGATCTTATTACATTTTCACTAACACCATCAATACTGATTTATGATTTACTTCAGAATCAATCACCAAATTTTGAGTTTACTCCATTTTTTGCATTCTTTATTCTGATATTCTCAATGATAAGGTTGGCTAGATTTAATACTTTACCCTCAAAATCCTACTTTTTAGGTCTTCCAACACCAGCAAACGGAGTTTTCTTTATGGGAATACCATTTATGTCATTTTCTATTGAGCCAATTATAATAGTAATCACAATAATTATTTCATCATTTCTTCTAGTATCAAATATCAAATTTGAATCATTTAAAAAAGATTTTACAAAAACCAATAAAGGGTATTTTTATATTCTACTATTCATTTTAATACTTTCAGCTGTGATATGTTTTTTTATATATCAAATAGACATTTTTAATTTAGTAAGTTTAGCGATTTTGATTTATATATTTTCTTCTATGCTATTTAATTTTTATAAATCATTTTAGCTGAATCTAAGTCTTCTTTTTTAATAAATATTTTGTAAGAATTTAGGTAGTTTGAAGCTCCAAATCCAGCAAGTGTAGCAGAATAATGATCATCCTTTAAAATATATTTTATTTTATTTTCTGAAAGTTTTGTTGTTAGATGGTTAGCTTCTATAATGGAACCAGAAAAAAAATGAATATATTCTTTACTCATATATTTTTTTTCCTGAAAATAAAGTTTTTTCCTAAATATAATTTTCTTACTATTTCATCTTTAGCTAGTAATTCTGGTTTACCGCTTTTTAATATTTTGCCTTCGAACATTAAGTATGTTCGGTCAGTTATCGCTAAAGTTTCCTGAACATTATGATCGGTTATTAAAACACCTATATTCTTATTTTTTAAATGTGATATTATTTTTTGAATTTCCTCAACAGCTATTGGATCAACTCCAGCAAATGGCTCATCTAGTAATAAAAATTTAGGGTCGGTAGCTAACGCTCTTGCAATTTCAGTTCGTCTTCTTTCTCCACCAGAAAGTAAATCACCACGATTTTTTCTTACTTTATTTAAGCTAAATTCATCGATCAAACTTTCAAGTTTCTCATCTTGCTCCTCTTTTGAAAGATCTCCTAATTCTAAAACAGCTTTTATGTTATCCTCAACAGTTAGTTTCCGAAATACAGAAGCTTCTTGAGCAAGATATCCAATCCCATTTATAGCTCTTTTGTACATTGGTTCATCAGAAACATCAATATTGTCAATTAAAATTTTTCCAGAATTAGATTTTATTAATCCTACAATCATGTAAAAACATGTTGTTTTACCTGCTCCATTTGGACCTAATAAACCAACAATTTCACCTTGATTCAATTCTATGTTTACACCATCAACAACTTTTCTTGATTTATAAG
>Ga0209503_10000538_pt1 | contig 22669 bp, 19 predicted proteins | sample SouAtlMetagenome_2_FD_187448 | JGI IMG/M metagenome (GOLD analysis project Ga0209503, IMG submission 187448) | Marine eukaryotic phytoplankton communities from Atlantic Ocean - South Atlantic ANT15 Metagenome (SPAdes) (version 2) | ecosystem: Environmental > Aquatic > Marine > Oceanic | place... | reverse complement strand
TTTATCAAGATCGATCATAAAGTGTTGCCAGCCATATCTTGCATATCATAGATAGTATACTTGAAACTTACCTCTGCTGTAAAGTAATCAATATCTGTATCAGTTGCATCGAAAGAAATAGTTGATAAGGAATATGGAAATACATCTTTAAACATAACTTGGAATTTTGGAACAAGACTATTGCTCAGTATCTGTAGTGTAGCATCAGAATAGATGTTTTCACCTTTCTGTCCGAATCTACTTTTAATTTTACCCTCTTCAGCAAGGTCTTCTAACTGACCCAATTTCTCTGGATATCCAAGTCCTCTTATCCAGTTTTGAATTTCCATATAATTAAAGAGATCTTCATCAACCAAAAATCTAAGATTTAAATCACCAAAGACAATCTTATCTCCAGGAATATCAATATCCTTTAGATAACTGGTTTGCTGTGCAACTCCAAGATCCAATGATGGAATGTTAGCCTGATTGCAGAAAAACGCGGCGGAAGGACATCTCTTTAACGCAAACTTAAACCCAGTTGGCGATAAGAAATTTCTATTTTGAATTGGAGTTCCAGGTTTTTCTGCTGGTCTTTTTCTGGTTGACATTACTCACTAACTACTGTTGAATTTGCATAGTGCTTAGGTGCATATGTTACTCCATTTTTAGTAACAGTGGTTGCCTTTACAGCATTTGCATCTGATTCATTTTCATAAATTTTTCTATCGTCAAAAGTTTCTGTCCAGTTATTATCACCTTTATAATATACATCACCGATAGTTGGATTCATGACACTTGGAGTCTTAATGTGATAAGGCATCTTACTTAGTTCTCTACATGATTATTTAGATACAAAAAAAGACCCCCCTTGCGGGAGGTCTGAAAGGACAGTTGGGGCAACCTGCCCCACAACATCCTTGATCACATAAGGTTCTTGACCTTAACTCTTCTGTAGTAACGGTTGCTGTTGACACGGAGGCGTCCCAGACCCTGATCTGATCCTTCTGCGAAGGGGTTAGCGGTAAGACCATAACGGGTCTTAAAGCCGATTTTGGGTTGGAAGGTATCCTGACCAACTGCACGAACCATCTGAAGAGGAACGTATGGGCAATAGAACAGACCTGCATCATAAGGGGAAGAACCCTTATAACCGACAACGTAGTACTGAGCACCACCATCAGTTGCGGTGTTAGCACCAGAAGGACCGAGGTTTGCAGAATAAGGATCGATGTATACACGATACTTACCTTGCAGAACACCAGCGAAGGTGTTACCGGTGTCATCAACGTTAAGGTTAGCGTTGAGTGCAGGGGTGTAGTCAAGCACACCAGCCATGGTCAATGCAGAAGCAACGTCTGCAGAGCACATGATGATGTTGCCCTTTCCGCGACGAGTTCTTTGTGCGATTGCGTTTGCATCGCGCTCGATTTGGAACAGAAGACCCTTGAACTTCTCAACACTCCAACGTCCGTTAGAGTCGATGTCGAGGTCAAACTCACCAGCGGATGCAACGTTAGAAACAGCACCTTGCTCAGCGATCTTGTAGATCGTTCTGATGACTTCTCTGTTGATCTCAGCGAGGATCTCAGTAGAGAGGATGTTAGCAAGTTCTGCTTCAGCGTTCAGACCGTGGATTGCCTTAAGGTCTTGTGCCAGTTCCAAGGAGTACTCAGCTTTGAGTGCTCTGGACTTAGCGGTTACAGTGACTTTCTCAATCGAGAATGCCATCTGGTTGAAGGAGTTACCGCTTTCGCCAAGTTTCTCAGCGTCGTCGGTACGCATTCCCTGACCAACGTTGTATCCGGTGGATACTGCGGTGCCAGTTGGGTTCAGAACGGATGGGTTGGTGCCAACCTGTGCGCCACTGGTGCCAAGACCAGCAGCCTTATCGCTGAAACCGTTAACCAGGTTGCCCTGAGAGTTCTGACCGGAGAATACGGTGTTTGCTTCGTTGTAGAATGCCTCGTCACCACCCTGTGAGGTGTAGCGGGAGCGCATTGCGAAGATCAGTCCAGTAGGACCGGACATTGGTTGTACGCCTGCGAGGTCATATGCGACCAGGTTAGGCATAGAGCGTCTGATCAGGGAGATCAGAACGGGGTCGAAACCTGCGGTATTGGTGCCACCCGAAGAGGTGAATCCACCGTTACCTACGTTGTTTGCAGGTTGCTCAGCAAGCATACCACCTTCATCGAAGGCGGATTGCTCTCTAAGGAATTTTTCTTGGTTTTCCAGCAGGACTGCGGTTACAGCTCTTCTGTGAGGATCTTTGATGGAATCAAGTCCCTCATGATTGAGGAGAGGTGCCCACTTTTCCTGCAATTGTTCAGATTGGAACATTTGCTTTTAAAAGGGTAATTTTGCGTTTGAATTAATATTAAATTCAGTTTTTGTTACCAAAGGTCGAACCCAAGGTTCTGATGTATGCAGACATAGAATCAGAGTAGGACTCAGATCCTGCATGGTCTACACCCTCAGAGAGGGTTTCAGTCTTGGTAGCGGAAGACTCTTTCTTGGAGGCGAAATACGACTCCTTGAGTGTTTCCAGTTTTTCACGATATTGATCTTCACTTTCAAACTCTACACTTTCGGAAAGTGAGGCGAGTTTCTCTTTCTGAGTCTGCGCGAGACCTTCAGAGACTTGATCTAACACACCACCAGCAACCGACTCTGCGAGACGACCGTTGAGGGAGATGTTTTTCTCAATTTGCTCGTTGAGTTTTGTCTCCATATCATCTAATTTTTCTACCATGCTCTCAAGCACATCATACTTGTCTTCAGGGATTGATACATAATGTTCTTCAAAAAGACTCTTCATTCCTTCAAGGAATGATTCGGTCATGTCGGCCTTAAGACCAGTTTCAACTGCGAGTGCGTTCTCTTCAAACCACTCGTCAGCAACATACTCAAGATAAGAATCAACACGCTCAGCGAGTGACTCTTTTGCTGCTTCGATTTCCTCAGCAAGCTTCTCTTGGTACTGTGCTTCCAGTTCTTCTTTAATACCAGCAACCTTGGCATTGATTGCTGCTTCAAAAATGGTCTTTGCCTTATTTTTGAAGTCTTCGGAGAGATCTTCACCACCGAGGAGTGCATTTACATCCTCTTCGATGTCGTACTCAGCAACAGTTTCGGTCTCTTCTTCTGCGACAACATCTTCGGTAGAAATTTCTTCCTCTTCGATTGTCTCTTCAGTAGAGAGATCTTCTTCTTCTTTTTTCATAGTAGGCATAGAATCTGCTGCTTTTGCACCTTTGTTTACAACGTCTCTTACTTGCTTGAGAGTTCCGCCAGGAGTCTTCAACTTATTTGAATCGTCGTCTGGTCTAGAATTTTCTGGGGTAGGACCACCAAGATCTTCGTAAGAAGGTGCAACTGAAGTGTCCATAGGATCTCCAGCTTTAGCACCAGCGTTTACAGCGGTCTTGGATTGCTGTGTCTTTACTTCCATTTCTTGTAATTTTTTGCCACGAGACATTTTAACTCTCCGTTTGTTTCCGTATTAAAACTATATTTATTTATAAAATTAAAGATTCGCTAAGAAATTATTAAACAAGTCTAATTTCTGCTCATCCAATTGTTTTTGGTCAACCAGAGTGTTAATCTGCTTATAAGTTTTTTCAGCATACTTCTCACGAAGAATACCGCCATCCCAAATCCACTCTTTGCCTTCCATAATTCCCTCAACAAATGCATCGGGAGCAGAAGGATCGGCAACGATATCAGCAGCAGTTGCTAACATAAAATCATCACCGACGATGTTAACACCCTCACGGGTCTGCTTTAATGAACCAATACCGCGAGAGGAAACCCCGAGTTTTACGCCTTCTTCTACAAGAGAACCAGCGATTTTGCCCATGGGGGTGCTCAAAATCTTTGCTTTGCCGATAAAGTTTGAACCACTCTCTCTCAGAGATACAATTTTATGAGATACTCTGTCGAGATTGACGGTAGGACCATCAGGATGACCGAGTTCACCGAGTGCTCTTCCAGCTTGAATGTGGTTCTCATTATATCTACCAACTTCACGGCGAAGAGTTTCCATAGGATACATACGACCATTGCGGTTCTTGATGTTACCCTGAAGAAATACTCCTTCAATATACATTGACTTCTTGCCGTTCTTTTGTTCGACAAGAAATTCTACTGATTCAATTTCTTCTCTAATGAGTTTCATCAGGATGCACCTCCGCTTGATTGTACTTGTTGATAATGAAGTGTTCCACTTCCGTCGCCCACTCCAGAAACTTTGAAAGATCCTCTTAGTTCTGCAAATTGAATGACGTTGGTATGGGCATATCCAACACCATAATCATGATCAACAGTTATTCTTGTGCTGAAATATCCACTTTCTCCCGCACTAGTATCAACGGAATCGACAATTTTATGGGTAAAGTTTAAATAACTTTGGTTAGTTGCAGTTAAAGTGACTGCATCACCAGTTGCAAATGGAGAACCAGTTCCCTCAGGGAAATCAATAATTGTTTTAGTTCCTGATGTAGAAACTCCAACAACTCTTTGAGATGCGGGTTTTCCAATGGCAAGGATTTCCGACTCACCCGAATGTACAAAATAGTCCTGAGTGGTTGCTGTTGGATTAGTTCCAAAAGCAACATGAACACCAGCACCCTTTGCTATCAGGCGCAAACAATCTGATTTATGTGCAGAAATATCAGATCCTGTAGATGCTGATCCTGTTACACTAAAACTTGAGTTAACTCCAACTGGTTTATGCGCCATTATCCTTTAATGTTCATTTTTATAATAGTTATTTATAACTTAGACACCATCTGTGGTTTCTAACTCATCATCAGAAACTTCAATTTCGTCTTCGACTTCGACTTCAACTTCAATTTGATCTTCGCCACTAAAAACCGAATCGGCTACTAGAGGACGAAATGCATCAACTCTCTCAGCAGACTTTGAATAAAGAATATCTTTAAGAGTATCGCTAATTTTGGATGGTGACTCATCCGCAATAATCATGTCTAAAAGGTCATCCATTTAAATTGTATAGTAAACAACTAGATATATTTATATCTCTCCACCCTTGGGCAGTTCTGGTGCTTCTGTTGCAGATCCATCAACTTCAGGTTCCATGACTGGAGCACCCAGATCCATATTTGCACCAGTGTCAAAAGGTTGTCCAGTTGCAGGATCAATAGTGGCAGGATCAGGAATGATACCTTTTTTGATTTCATTTTTAATCAATGCATCCTGCTCAAGAATTTCTACATCAGTTTGGCGCAGGATCTTACGGCGAACATAATCTTGAGAGTAATACTTACCAATGTATGGTTCTGCAGTTGCAGCAAGAGTTAATCTCTCATTCATCAATTCTGCTTCTTTTAACTCAGAGAAATGATTATCATAAAGGAAGTCATATTGAATATGCTCACTCATAATCTCCCAATCTTCTGGAGTAATTACATTCTTCAGGAGTAATTGGGTCTTTAACATGTCATTAAACATGTTGGAGAATCTCTTTCTCAAACGAGAAACAAACTTGGTGAACTTGAGTTCATCTCTCAGGATCTCAGAAGATCTCCCCAAGTTAAACCCACCTTCTCCAGCCATTCTTGAGGGTGGAACATTAAGGGATCTGTATAGTTTCTTTTTAAAATACTCAATATCAGTGATTTCACCCAGATTTTGTCCTCCTGGGAGAGTAGATATTTCTGTTCCTCTTCCACCTTCACGTCTTGGGAGCCAGAAGTCCTCAAGCATTGCCATGTACTTTTTGTCATCACGGATTTCTCCTGTGTTTGCATCGTATACAAGTTTGTTGCGATAACGCATCATCACATCACGTAAGTATTGCTCTGCTTTTTGCTTAGGCAGATTACCAACATCGATGTAGAAAATTCTACGCTCTGGAGCACGGGACAATCTATAGATGACCAGTGAATCCTCAATCATTCTAAGTTGATTGATGGACTTAATTGCTTTATGAAGATACGAAAGAGTAGTCCCTTTGTTACGGTCTACCAGACCAGATGTGCAATAGGTAACTGCATCTCTTGCGATTTTAATTCCCTGACCAGCACCCGTTTGCATTGGGTTGCCAGTTGGATATACTGATTTTGGATTATAAATGAAATACTCTTCGATTTCGGGGAAGTCATAATCCATAGGATTATCACTCTTAATCTGTGCTACTGCTCTGCCCTGATCCCCTGGCTTTTTCTTTTGTTGTCTAATATAACGCATTTTCATTGCGTCAATATAACGCAACTCCTGAATACCTTCTTGAGGATTTTTTAAATCAATAATTTTATGATAATAGATACGTCCATCAATATACCAGTTACGATATATCTCATGTGCTTTCTTATCAAAATCCAATAAATCTAAGATATACTTAAACTCTTTACGAATTTTTGTTTTAATACCATCGCTGGCATTTAGATTTGATAGTTCAATTTCTACAGGACTATCATTACTATCAGATACGATAGCTTCATTTACAATATCTTCAATAGCACTATCCGTTTCGGGATGAAGTGCCATTTCACGATATCGTTTGATTAAATCAAATTCGGTGCGAAATACACCTTCGATGTCTACATAAGAACCAAAAAAACCACTACTCATATAGTGGTCAGCCCCATCCTCATTATTAGGAGGGACAGGACTGACTGCACTTGGAGATAGTGGTTCTGTGTCCTCAATAGAGAACCCAAACAATTTTGACATTATTACAAGTTAACTTTAGTCTGATCTATTTATTAGATCAGATCAGAGACTTCCTGGATCAGTTTCCCCTGCGCCAAGATCAGCTGGTGCCCAATACTGTACTTGGAATTCAACAGTGAATTCTTCAATGGTGTCACCAGTATCATATGAAAGATCAATAGCACTAATGTTTGTTGGGAAGATACCATAGAATCTGTACTGCTTAGCAGCAGCTAAACCTTCAGTATCTACTTTGCTCAGTGCAGATGCATTTCTAGCAAACTGAATAACATCAGCATTGCGTTGGTAAGATCCAGGATCGGTAGCACCTGATCCATCAGCATATTGACCAACAAATTGCATCCATGCTTCCATGGCAGTGCGAATTTTAAAGTCATTATCATTGATGACCGTTACGGTCCAAGTATCAAAAGTTCTGTCTCCAGCTACCTTGAAGATTCTTCCTCTAAAAGGAACATCGATTGAAGCGATGTTTGATGCTGGTAACTGTGCTGCCTTACACAGAATTGAGAACTCATCTGAATCATAATCTGCTCCACCAGGAAAACTAGTTAAGTTTACTTGGAATAGATTAGGGCGAGCGCCGCCGCCCTTCAAAGTTGATTTAATCTTTTCGATTGAGTGAGACATTTCGTAAATCCTCCTTTTGTTATTTAGATATTATGATCAAGCTCTACCAGCTACTTCCTCAAAACTGATGCCAGTTCTAGTGGCAACAAACGTGAGGGTAATGTAGTTGATTGATTTAGCAGGCTTCAGGAAGATGTCTGCTCTAAATTCATTATTATCAATAACATCAGGAGTGTTGTTGGTGGTATCACAAACAACGAGGAATCCATAAAGACCTCTCTTTGCCTGAACATCGCGGAGGAAAGGTTCAACAATGTTTCTGAAGTTTGCTCTTGTTAACTCATCATTGAGTTCAAAGAGTTGAGCCTCTGCTGCTCTTTCAAGTGCTTGCTCAATGGTAAGGAACAAACGACGAACGTTAATTCTATCAAATGCGGATGCAAATCCAAGTGCCGTCTTATCACCGAAGAGAAGAGTTCCAACACCTGGTGTGGTGATGAAAGAGTTAATTCTTGCAGGATAGAGGCGATCTCTTTGTGCCTTGTTGGGGTTATATGCAAGTTTGATAGCATTGTTGATAACACCACGCTGTTGTCCAGCAGGTGAGAACCAAGGATATGCAGTGATTGCAGTGCGATGCATCAAACCAGCAACGTCAGCATTCGTTGGAACATAACGGAATTCGTTATTGAACCTATCGAACTGATACTTGTATCCACTATCGAAGACCGCGTAAGAAGAAGACGAAAGTGAACTAAAGTAGTTAACAAGATTATTAGTCTGAGCATTGGTGTCAGTAAGACCCACCAGATTAGTTCTGTGTGGACCAACGGTAGCAACACAATCTTTTCTCTCATTTGCAAGAGAGATGATATAGTTTGCTTTTGCTTGTGATTCTGCCTCAGTAGCACAACCAGGACCCATAATCATGTAATCGACTTCAATCTCATCTTTGTTGGAGAAGAAACCATATGCAGTGATCAGTTTTGCAAGTTCTGCCTTCATTCCACCAGTTGAGGAATAATCAACTCCACCCGCGAGTGAGTAATTTACATTACCCAGTGCAGCAAAAGTGACTCCTTGTGCATCCTGACCCCAGAGACCATCTCCAGTTGTGACTGCGGTAAAGTCTGTAGAGAATCCAGTTGCTCTTGGATAACTTCCGTGAACAGTGTCATCACCCTGTGATGGGTTATAACCAGCAAAAATGTTCTCGGAGAAATCTGCCAGATAATCTTTGTAGTAAATTCTCTGTGGAGCATTTACATTTGAAATAGCATCCCCTGCCTTAGAAAGGTTAACGTGCTTTTCAAGAATGTTACCTTTAATTCCAGTAACGCTTCCTTTGTCGTCAACAACAACGACGTGCATTCCGTCATTCTTGCCACTTCTATCAGTGGTATATACGTTAGATACTGGTCTTGGAGCAATCGACTTCCAGAAAGTAGTTGCGTTTGTCAGACCCAAAGTTTGCTGATCATACCAGTCAACAGCAGTTACTGGAGTATATCTTGCTGCTAGAAGACCTGTGCTGTTAATACCAGAGTTGTTAACAAAATCAACTGCACCAGAGGTTCCAAATGCTCTTGTAGTAGATCCCTCTTGATAGGTAACTGCAGTTTCTGTTGATCCACCACCAACAGTCTCCACGCGAGAGGTGATCTTAACATCAACAGTGCTGTTTCCTCCAGTCGCGTCGGTATTAAGTCCAACGATGATTCCTTTTAGGAATCCGGTAAATGTAGAAGTGCTTCCGTTACCAGCGACAATTGCTCCATCAAGAGATGTAGTTACACCAAAACCAACTGTTGCTCCAGCACCTGCAAGACTTGTAGTGTTAATACCAATTCTTTGGTCTGCATAATCGTCAATGAAGCAAACCTTTAAACCATCTGCCCACTTACCTGGGTTCTTAGCAGCATAAGTAAAGTTTGTTGCTGTCTTGTAATTTTCCTGATAATCATCATAATTTTTGATTTTCAATGCGGTAGTTGAGGCAAGACTAACACCAGCGTTGGAGTTATTCAGATTAGTATCATCTGCTCTTACTACCTTGAGGACTCCACCATATGAAAGATAGTTAGCAGCACTCATCCAATACTCATACTGAGTATCGGTTGAAAGTGGCTTACCAAATGTATTGATGAGTTCTTGCTCAGTAGTTATATCAATTGGTTCTTCAACGGGTCCAATCTGGAAAGGTCCAGCAATTGCACCAATGTTATCTAATACATTATCAGCTCTTCCTACTGTTAGGTCAACCTCCCTGACTAATACGCCAGGAGATAATTGAGGAGTCGCCATGTTTTGTTTCTCCGTGATCTCATGTTTAAAAATATTTATTAAAAAGTCACTTTTCAGAGGGGAAACATGACGTGAACTACCAGTCTGGATACTCCCATGTATTATTTGACTTCTTATTTTTTATCATTCTCTTTATAGTGCATTCTTTACACTCATATGAATATGATGACGCAACAGGTCCTCTATCTTTTCTGGTTCTATAAAACCCTTCTATTAAATTTTTTGTTTCGCCACAAACTCTACACTTTCTGTCCTGGAGTAAAAGATGTCCAAGTTTAATTTGTCCATCTAGATCCATTACCGATATTCCCACATGTAAGCTCTGTCACCATATTCATCAACATTCCATCTATCTCCCTCAGCATCTACAAAACTAGTTTCATCTAATCCATCATTTAAAAATCCAAACGGAGCCATGTCTTGTTCAATTTGATTTTTCTGTTCTTCATATAATCTCTTTCTAACATCTTGATCTGTGAGTTCTTTGAAGTAGTCCATCTGGACTAACCATGCATAAATGACCAGACACATAGCAAGGTCATCATTACATCCCTCTTCTGCCTCAAATGAATTGTGCTTTGAAATAAAGGTAGTTAGTTCTGAAATAATTTCATAGTCGCTGAAAATTAATTTATCTTCTTCAATAAGTGTCTTAAGATTTAGAGATCCAACTTTCTTGACAGTTTTACTCATCTTGACACCAAGTTGTGTCTTTTTACCCGAGAACCCTTGTCCAACAATTTGTCCTGCTCTACCTCTCATAGAACACATCAAAAGGTTTTGATATTCAAGATCATATTGCAGAATACTTGCAACTTGATCTCCAATATCATTTACTTCACATAAAATATATGCACTGTTATAACTTCTTGCTATTTCATAAATGATATTTGGAAACAGCATAGGTTTGATATCATTATTCCTATATTTTGCAACTACTCTATGAGGGAACTCTGTGATATCTACACAAACAAATGCTGAGTAGTCTTCACCAACTCCTCTAGCAACGTCAACAGTCATCACATAGTCGTGATTTTCTTTTGGTGGTTCATATACATCAAGACCAGCATTTCTTGTTTCGGGATTATCATATACTAATGTTCTCAGTTTACTTGGTGCAATCAGTGTATCAACTGATCCTAAGAACTCACACTCAAACTCAACCTTGAATTGTGCCTCTGATGTGTTTTTGATAGTGGTCTTTTTCCACTTCTCATCCCTACCTGGAACTTCTGACCAGTGAACATCTGTAGGTACATAATCATTCTTTTGTTTCTCTGCATCGTGCCACAAACGGTAGAAGTGATTCATACCGTGAGGGGTGGATACAATAATTACCTTGGTGTTTTGACCAGAAGTAATAGTAGGATAAACAGATGCAAAGAAGGAGTCCGCAACATGGTTTGGAACGAAGGCGAATTCGTCGAGGAAGAGAATGTTGAACGACATGCCTCGGACAGCACTTGCAGACGTAGAAGCTGCCAGTATCTTACTCCCATTTTCCAACTCCAGTGATCCTTTGTTCCATGCTATGATACCTTGCTGCATCCATTTAGGTAAGTTCTCATATGCAGTCTGTAACCTTCCTAGAAGTTCCCTAGCGGTTGCTGCCTTGTTTGCCAAGATACCAATATTAACACTATCATTGAAAACAGCATAGTGTAAAAGATACGAGACAACAGTCGTTGATTTACCAGTCTGTCGTGGCATCTTACAGATATTAAATCTGTTGTTGTGGAAGTTATTGATTAACTTCTCTTGAAAATGATATGGATGAAATTGAGTTAGACCCTCGTCAAGAGAAATAATCTTGACATAGTTGTTAGCAAAGTAAACAGGGTCTTCCTTACATTTCATAAACTCAAGAATTTGATCTTGAGTAAACTCAATGGCAGTATTAGCTTTTTTTAGATTGGGATTGCCAAGGTATACATTATCAGACATAGATTACTCAGCAATTCCACTTTCTAAGTGACTTATTGATTCTGCTATCTGGATCGTTTGCAGTCTTCGATGAAGTCAGTTTCTTTTTCATTCCTTTCATTCTAGCGCAGAATGATGCTCTACGGGGATTTCCAACCTTCTTGCTTGGTGCCTTAAGGTCAGATCCTGGATTTTGCGCTTCATAAGACTTTCGTCCTTTTTCGTTGAGACCACCTTCTTTGTTTTTACCTGCTTTTTTTGTCCATGCTGCTCCTTCTGTGTGAAGGAGTGGTTGCCCTGGTTCATAGCTTGAAACGTTAAAAGTTAATAGTTTCGCGCCAGGATACACCTTGGAAATCTGATCTTGAACATCAGATTTTTTAGGCATAGAGGTTTGTGGGAAGAACATTTTTAACATGTAATACTTACCTCTGTAATTGAAATAAGTATCAACAATGTTTCCAGTTCTAGCAGGTAATCTTACTGCTTCTGATACTGGTTTGTTAATCATGTGTGACATATCATAAGTATCATAATCAGCAGATTTAGGAGTTGGTTTAAGTGGTTCTGGTTTTACGACATCTTGAATTACAGCATACGTATCTCCATATGCATCGGTAATTTCGACATCTTCTTTTTTGACACAGTTTGGATATCTCTTTCCAAACATAGTTTTCATGCCTTTTTTCTCATAACCTTTCCAACACTTCTCATCAAGTTCAAATTCTTCTTTCTTTGTTTTATTTCCCCAGTTGGCAGCACCAACTTTACGACACTTGACTAGTGCTCCTGACGCATATGCACTTGGCCAAACTGAATAGCGTGACTTGACTTTATGGTAGCAAGCATCCTTCTTGCCTTCCTCAATGTCAATTTGGTCACCTACTTCAACATTATTTTCTGTGAACCATCCACGATTTACTTCCAATGCACAGATAACTTCTCCATCTGAAGACACTGGATTTTTTTCATATGGTTCTAATTGTTTGATGCTTTCTATTATTCCATCCTCTTTAATGAAAGCAATATCTAGAGGAATTTTTGTTTCAGTCATATGGAATGACTGCTGAGCAACATCTTCAAAAACAAAAAGCATTCCGCTATTTACGTCTAAACTTTCACGAAACATAAGTCCCAGGTTAAAGTCTCTGATATTATCTGGAATTTCAATATTCAGAGGTAGAGTGATAAACTCGGTTGCTTCTTTTACGGATTTCATTTTAGGTTTATCAGTTGAAACGTAAGTTGGTTTTGCTGCACCTGTCTTTTGTGGTTGACCCGGATCAGCAGATCTTTTTCTCCTTTGAGCAGACTGTCTTTCAGATTTGCTCATACTTGCTCTTTTTGCAGAAGATACACATTTGGGTGTTGACTTCTGTCCTGGTTGACGAGCGCAAGGTTTACCGGATACAACTTGTACCCAACCTTTCTTACCATCTTTTGATTTGGACTTACCAAACCAATCGCGAAGACCTTCCTCACTTATTCCCGAGGAGGATCCACCATTGCCACTCCCATTCCCATTACCACCATTGCCATTACCATTGCCATTACCACTACCATTTTTTTTCTCATCATCTACAGAATGACCATTTTCTTTGCGAAGATATCCAGCACGACCTACTGCCTTAAATCCCTTGGGGATTGGTTTACACTTTTTATCAGTATAGCAGTAATACTGTCCTTCTGGACAGCGACCGTTCTTTTTCTCTTCGTTCATCTCTTTAGTCTTTTTCTTCATTGAGTTAATGAACTTTCTATAAACCGCTGCTTCTGAAGTCTTACCCATTTCTCTTGCTCTTTGTTCCATAGCAACTGCTGCCTGGATTTTGTGAGCATGAGATCTTGATGAATTGCGAATTTTAGAAACAGATGCTTTAGCAGTTGCAACATCTTTGAATCCAAGTCCATGAATAGTTCCCTTTGGATTTTCATCCGTATAAAGGTCAGAGTGTTTCTTGGAGTTTGCTGGTTGTCCAGGTTTTCTTGGAATACGAGGGTTGCTCATTCAAATGAGTTTACGATACTCCATATTATTTATCAACTATCAAGTTCTTAAACAGCATATCTTATAATACATACGCCACTACCACCAAGATTAGGACCGCTATCATAATAACTATTTCCTCCTCCTCCACCAACACCATCAAGACCTTTTTGATTTGGATATGGAACATATCTTCCACCTCTTCCTCCCCCACCAGTAGGTCTGTTACCGCTGTTTTGTTGGGAATAACCCCATCCACCACCACCTGCACCATAGTGATTGTTTGTCGGTGAATTAGCTTCTGGTGTTAATGGTGCTAATCCAACAATAGGATATTCAAATCCAGAGATTGGTTGACCAGCACCACCTACGCCACCAGAACCAGGACCAGGACCAGAGGGAGAACCTGCCGCACCAGCACCACCGCCACCAGCAGCAGAATATGCACCAGCAGTATCACCAGTTCCTCCAGGATTACCATATTGATTGAAATATGGACTTGGTACGAATGGTGTATTTTGTGATGGTTGTGTTGCTGCTCCTGCCGGATTGGACTCTGTTCCTTCTGAACCACCGCCAGATCCACCTGGGTTAGATGGACTACCATAGGGATAATATCCAGTGCCACCACCACCACCCTTTGCAGTCATTCCTCCAAATGTGGAGTCTCCACCATTTGCATTGCTAATTCCTCCTGCACCAATGGTTACTGTGTAATCTTGTTCTGTAACAGCAAATTGCTGGTGATGAACAACACCTCCACCACCTGCTCCAGCGTTATAACCAGGATAAGCACCGCCTCCTGCAGCAACTAATAGAACTTCTATATCTCCAGAACCTGCCACCACAAATGTACCTGATGAGGTATATGTATGATACTTATATCCATTTCCTGGTTCATTTGTGGTGCCACCAGATGCTGAGAAACTACCACCACCACCACCACCACCGCCGCCTCCGCCGCCGCCTCCGCCACCGCCAACGGTAAATTTTACCATAACAATTCCATCCCCACCAGCACCAGCAACTCCACCACCTGGTGGAGAGTTTGCTCCTCCTCCACCACTACCAGTGAATTCCACACCATCACCGCCACCAGGACCAGTGTATCCTGAAGCACCTACACCACCGCCACCCGCTCCACCAGCTCCTGCAGTATTTGATGGATAATAATAAACAGCACCACCACCGCCACCAGCAACTGTGCCATTAGAACCAACTGCTGATGTCCATGCACTTCTTGCGGGAGATGGAACACCGGGAGCAACCACGGGCGCAGGGAAACTTGGAAAGTTTCTACCAGGTCCTCCTGCTCCACCAGGTCCAGGAGTACCATTACTGCCAGAACCACCAGCACCACCACCGCCACCTCCACCATAGTAACCACCGCCACCGCCAATGTTTCCATAAGGAGTATAATCACCAGGGGCAGGTTGTGGTGTCACGGGAGTTCTTGGGGTTGGCCAATAACCAGTGTTACCACCCGATGAACCACCAGCGTTTCCTATACCATTACTATAATATGCTCCACCACCGCCACCACCGATTGCAGTTACAGAGTTAAATGAACTGTTTGCACCAGATCCACCTTTGGTATTATATCCACCTCCTGCGCCTCCACCTCCAACAACAACTGGATAAGAACCACTTGCTAATTCTATTGATGAAGAATAAACTACACCACCAGCACCACCGCCACCAGCATAGTAGTATCCACCACCACCAGCACCACCAGAGACTATTAATACTTTTGCTGTGACTGGCCCACCAGATACTGTATATGTTCCTGTCCCTGTAAAAACATTATATCTATCATCTCCACTTGAAATAACAGTTCCACCTGTGGCACTTGCTTCAGGTGAACTAGTTACCCTACCAGCTAAGTATCCAAGTCCTCCACCAGATCCAGTTAGACTTAAAAGAGGTTTTTCTTTTCTATGTCGTTCATGCATAATCTTTACCTCCTATTATGCATAGTTAGTAGCAGCACCATATACAGTGTAATCTGATGTGCCGGATCCAGTTTTTAAAATTTGGAACGTATATATGTCCTGCCCAGAAGAACCAGCAGAAGGTGCTGATCCACCACTCCAATATGTTGTAATTCCTGCTTGCCCATCTACCTGCACCACATTAATTACACCAGAATCATTTGGTGTAAGGATAGCAGTAAATGAAACAGTTTCTCCACTTGACAATGTAGAATGAACACCAGTGAAGTTAATTGTCAGGTTACCAGACTCATTACCTGTGAATAGGATTACATTACCATCTGATAATGGATTGTCTGTTTGAATTCCAAGAGTTGTACCGGCACTTTCAAATTTTTCTACAAGTCCACCACGGAATATTGCTGTTTGACTTGGAACAACTGCACTAGAGTTTGTGTTAACAGCATTACCCATGTATTCATGGTTGGAACATTGATAATGTAGAACCTGTGGGGTGCTATCAGTTACTACTATTTCAGTATAAGTTGCTGTAGAAGTGACGTTTGTGGTATATGCTGTAGTTTTATCTGCTTCAAGATAAAATCTAAATGGGTGAGTTGTCATGTCACCTGAACTTAAAGTGAATCTGTAAGTTCTACCAGGTGTCAGAGTAAGGAATGGGGACTGCACTCCATCAATTAAATATCCATTACTACTACCTGTTCCATTATATCTGTGTGCTGCTGTTTTAGTTGCCACTGTTACAGCAAAATCTACTGTAGTGCTAAAAGGTGCTTGTAGATAATTATATCCTGCAAACGCTTGTGCAGTTGTAATACCGGTAAATGTTGCACCAACACCTGTAAGATTTGTAATAGCGATATCAGGTGTGCCAGATAATCCAGCAGCAGTTCCAGAAGTATTTTGATCACCTGCTTGGTTAACACCTGGTAAATTTATCGAAGCACTTCCGTTGAATGATACACCACCTATATCTCTTGCGGTTTCTAATATAGTAGCAGTAGCAGCGTTACCAGAGGTGTCCTGGTTACCTGATTGATTTACTCCAGGAAGGTTGATGCTGCCTGTGCCATCAAACGAAACTCCTCCAATGTCTCTAGCGGTCTGCAGAGCAGTTGCCGTGGCAGAATTACCCGTACAAGATCCTGAGGAACCAGATGCATTACCTGTTAAATTACCGACAAATCCACCCGTCGATGTAGTGACACCAGTAACCTCCAGATTATTTTGAATCTTAACTTTCTTAGTGGTTGTGACACCAGCATTACTGTCATAATTACTCCATGTTCCACCAGCACCAGCAGCACCACCACCAGAAGAATCAATAGTTATTCGTCCAGTTGAACCAGAAATAGTTATATTATCTCCAGCAACAATAGAAGTTACAATTCCAGTCAAAGAAATACCAGAGCCACCAAAACTAGCAGCAGTTATAATACCTGTAGTGTTAATATTAACCGTGGTTCCTATTCCAACTGATGCTTGTTTTCCTTCTCTGTCACTAAAAGCAACTTCTCCTGAAGCATCCTGATGTATTCTAACAGTTGTTCCTGTGCCAATAATTATTTCATCAATACCTTCAATTTTTTTAGCAGTTGGATCAAGAGTAATTGATCCTTGACCGATTGTGAGAATACCAGTGACTCTCGCATCACCTTCAACCAAAAGTGCTGTTGATCCAACACCAACATGAACTGTACCAACGCCTGTGCTGATTGTTGATACACCTATTACATTAATACCTTTTGCTAAAACATTAATGCCAGTTCTGGCAGTTACAATACCAAGAGAATCTACATTCTTTACATCTTCATATGTGACCGTTCCACCAACGGTGATGTTTCCATCAATGTACTGATCACCCTCAACATAAAGTGCAAAATCTGATCTTGCTGTAGTAGCAATGCCAACGTTCTTAGTCGTATGAATTCCAGAAGATGTGCTAGCCCATGTTGATCCTACGCTAACAAATTTAAATTTTTTATGTTTATTTTTTCCTGTTTGATTTGTATCGACAATGAGGGACATTCCCTCAAAAGCACTAATATTAGTTGTAATGCCTGCAATATCATCAAGGTATTGAAGTCTTGTTTCTCCACCACCACCTATTGTAGATATCTGTTGTTGAATTCTAGCAATAAAGAGTTTATAATGATTTTGTAATTCATCTAAAGTAACAAATTTTTGATTTAGTGGTGTAAGAGGATCTGAATTATTTGTATCTGTAATATCTTCTTTAAGAGATGAGCTCTCTTCTGATAATAATTCTTGCTCCTCTCTCAGTTGTTTTTGAGTAGACTTGATATCTTCAATAATTTTTTTGATTTTTTCAAAATCAGATTTTACATAATCAATATCAGACTTTACATCATTAATGTCAGACTTTACATTATCAATATCTTCTTCGTAATATTTTACTTCAGGAAAATTATTAAATTCGTCCTGTAAGTTCTTAAAATGATTTAAAAGAAGTTCATCGGTTTTTATGCTATTTTTATTTACTTCCTCAAGTTTATTTTCAATATTTTGCTTTAATTGATTATACTGAGAATTTATTTGCTTTTTTAATTTTCTATCATCGTCTTTATATAAATGACTTTGTTCCCATATTCTAAGAGATGTTCTCTTCAATTCCTCCCAAATTTCATGCTTAGATTTAACAAATTCTTTTTCTAAATTTTTTCTACCTACTTCAGTTTCAAAGATTAAAACTTCTTTTTCATCATAGAACTTTTTTAATTCATCTTCAAACTTAAGATTAACTTTTTCTATGGAATCTTGAACTTCACCAATATTCTCACCAATTGTATTAAAAGTTTTCTTTACATCAACATACCAAGAAAAATCAGGAACATCATAAGTTTCTTGCACCCAATGTGGAACGTTGGGTATAGAATTTTTAACTTCTTCAAGAGTAGAATGAAGGTTTTTAATATCTTCTTCATAATACCTTATTTCTGGTATTTCTAAAAAAGACTGTTTTATTTCTGATATATTTTTTTCTAAATGTTCAAGTTCTTCGTCATAATATTTAATTTCTGGTATATTTTCTAGTGAGGTTGAAACATAATTTTTTACAATATCAATCTGTTCACATATTGCTTCTATTTCTACATCATAAGATTTTTCCTTGATTTCATTTATAGTTTTCTCTAAATGTTCAAGTTCTTCGTCATAATATTTAATTTCTGGAATTTTTGGAATATCATTTCTTACATCACTAATAAGTCTAAGCAGTTCCGGCCACGGAGAACTAATGTCCTTATCAGAGTCTTCTACAATTTGAATTTCTTCTTTAATATCATCAGAACTATTGTCAATAAAATCTTCTACTGATGGCAAACTATAATCAGTGAAATCATTGATTGATGGTAAGTCGTTCTTTTTTTCCTTCGACATTGTATCAGTAAAATTACTTTGGGATTTCTCTCCCTTTCTTTTTATTTAGGTTCCTCTTTAAGTCCGTCTTTTAACATTTTTGCAAGATCTGCTGTTGATCCAACAAACAAAGCATTGTTGACTGTAGACGGACCTTTTGCCTGCTTCTCCTCTTCTACATCTTTCAGTTTTTTCTGAAGATCCATTAATTTATCAGTTGCATCAGCTACGTTTTTTATTAGTTGCCCAGCAACCTCATACGCTCTAGGCATTTCACTTTCTTGTGCAAGTTCAAGAATTCCGTTAATTGCCTCTTGCCCCTTTTCTATAATTGAATATAAATTACCTCTTGTATAATCATAATCTTTTTTTACATGATCTACTGTTTCTTTAATTTTTTCAACTTTTTTCTCTATGACTTCTGGTTGAATTAAATCATCATCAGTATTAAAAGTATTATTCAAATCATCAAATTTAGACATCAGAATCCACCACTAAATCCAAAGTCATCACCAACCTCAATTAGATTAGTATCAGCAGCATTGATAACATGAACATCTGCTCCTCCAAGATGAGTTTCAATCTCTGTTCCATCTTGGCCTCTGTTGACAGTGATCTTGTTACCACTGATGGATTTGATAAACATCTCCTCCGAATCAATAGCAATATAAGATCCCTTAGTTACCTTAGTGCCATCTGCAACTTCAAATGTTTTGGATGTTTTTGTTATATCAGTAGCAAGGGTGGTTGCAGCATCACCTGTGTAATTTTTAATTGCTCTAGGTTCAACAGAATAAGTCTTCTCTCTGGTAGTATTTGCGGTGTTCGTACCAGTAAGATAACTGATTGATGCCTTTTTAATAATATCCTTGGTTGCAGCAGATGCAGGACCAAACAGATATGTCTTTGCGGTAAACCTTAATGTATAAAGAAGAACTCTTCTACTAGTAAAGTCTCCTTCATAATCATCCTGCATTGTGATATTTTCTAGTACCACAGGTATGTCTCTTTTTTCTTGAAGAGACTCAACCAATTCAACTGATAAATTATATGCTGGTTGGAAATATGGTAAAATTTGCTCTACAATTTGAAGTGCATCATCATTTAACTTACACATGATGGAAAGTTCAAACTGCATATTGTAAGGAACTGGCATATATGCCTTTTTAGTCTCTGTTCCATCAGTAGGATCTTTGACTATAAATGTTTGAGTTGTTGATACTTTTCTTGCAGGATCATAAGTAAGACCAGTAAACTCAAATGACATTCTTGGTAAAGTAATGGCAAAGGGTTTATTCAGATCTGGAGATTGCTCCAATCTTGCCAAAAACTTTTGAGTTGGCCCATATGCCAAAGGAACTTTTACAACGCTTATTACGTTATCAGAAGAGTCCTCATGCTTAATATTAATATTATTGAAAAGTGTACCAAAAGATATAATGGTCCTCCTCAAAATTTCGTTGTAAAAATATTCAAACATTTTTAAATCCTACAATATCTTTATATTAAGATATTTTTATTTATGGCATACCGAATGGGTTCTGCTCGGAGAAGTCTATTATAGAGTCTGCTTCCGTCTCTATATTAATATTGTCTGCAAATCCATCGTCAGCAGGTTGGGTATCTGCAACACGTAAAGCATAAGATGCTCCAGATGTTTGTCCAACAATATCTTCTCCAATAGTGAATTCTCCAGCGACTGTCCCAACTTCAAGAACAGACGTTGTTGCATCCCAAGTTCTAACTCTTGCTGTTGTTCCACTTGAAGATCCAGTTACAATTTCATTAAATGTAAATGTTCCAGATCCAGAACTTTCTGGACTTCCGACAGAGATTGTTGGAGTAGTAGAATACCCAAGACCCGCATTAGTGATGTGAATGGCAGAAATAGTGCCTGCAGTGCTTACAATTGCAAGAGCAGTTGCAGACGCTGTTGTAACACCGGATTTAAATACTTCATTAGTAAACGAAATAGTAGGAGATGCAGTGTATCCTCCACCACCAGAGGTAACCGTGATAATACCAACAACGCCATCTCCAATTACAGTCGTAGCAGCTGCTCCAGATCCACTCTGTCCAGATGGAACAATAAATTTAACTGTGGGAGCAACTGTATATCCGGTTCCAGCATTTACAACATTTACTGCCTGAACCGATTGTAATTTTTCATTTGCATTAAGGTTGCAAACATTTATTCCACCAATCATAGTGGCTACACCAACTGCGTTCGTTCCTCCCGCAGGAGCTGAGGTCACTCCAACTGTTGGTATTACGCTATATCCTCCACCTCTATTTGTAATACTAAAGAATCTAACTCCTCCATTTAAAATAGCAGCAGTTGCAGTTGCTGTTACACCAGAACCGACCAATGTAAGAGATTGTGTTGGTCCTTGAATTGTACTAATACCATCATCAGTCTGACCATCATAATCCTCACCAATTAAATTATTATCTACTTCCTCAATTCCAGTTGCAATAACTTCATCTTCAATACGGAAGAGTTCGCAATATAATTCATAAACATAAAGATTTTGCAGTTGATAATATGGTTTCGCATATTCAATGTCTTTAATCTCATAGATCCTATCATCAAGAGGAAACCAAATAAGATCCCCACTTTTTGGTCTAGTCGATAGTTTTACATTATCTTGATCTTCAATTAATGGCGTAATATAATTCTCAAATCTTTCTCTAGAAATAATAAGTCTTACTTCGTCTTTTGATTCAATTCCAAACTTTGAAAGAATATTACCTGCTCCAGAATATTGGTCATAGTTATCAACATATGCCTCAAGAGGGAGTGCCATGTCAAATTTTGACTGCACAACTTCTCTTATGACAGTGTTCTCCGTCATGTATTTTCTAGGAAGATAAAATATATCCACTCCATATGTTCGGAGTTGTTCATTGATTAAATCCTGAACAAGATTTTGCTCCGATGATGTTCCTTGTGTAAAAAACGGATTTAACACCATGATATCAACCTATCATATCCATGGGAGGAAGTTCATAGGTGTTTGACATCTGTTCTCTAATAATTTCCAAATCTTTTTCAGCATCGTCATAAATTTGTCTTCCATTTAATTCAATTCCACCGGGCAATTTAACACCTTGAAATTTAATTAAATTTTGACCCCACTGCCTTTTTATGAGAGCTGTAAGGTATTTCTTTAGGAAAGAATCATTGTATACTCTAGTAAAATCGTTCGGATTTAAAAGTCTAGTGCAATCAATAACAATATAGTCGTTGATACTAACAGATCCCCAATCAAGATCTAAGTAAAGTCTATCTTGTCTCTGATTAAATCTAATTTGCTTTTCTGTAGTGAGAAGAAAATCAATATCTTCAAGGTAAGTTTTAGTCATTGCATATGTCAACAACTCAGTTGATCCCCAATAATATATGTCATTCAAAAATAATTGATATCTAACACTAAACATATTATTAGTGACAGTATTAGAACCATCAAATTTGAAAATTTTCGTTATTCCAAGAATTTCTGGGGGAATTTGAAGATAGTTACTATTTTCTTCAAATTGGAATGATGCTGATGCACCATTGATAGACGTTGTAGCGGTGGTAGTAACAATACCAACAGAGTCTGTTCCTTTTCCTCTATCAATATCTGCTTGAGTAATTTTATATTTTAAATATACCTGACCTACTCCATCAAAATGTCTTTCATGAAAATATTGTAAAGCATCATCTACAAGATCATCAACTTGTTCATCAGCAACATTAATCTCAAGGACCGGAGCCCCAAGTTGCCTTTTACAATAATTGATTAAATCTGATCTACTTGCTGGTTGTGCCATTTATTCCACAAGTTTCCTAACTGTATTTAGGGTGCTGAAGATACGGGATTATAAACATAAA
>Ga0209503_10000537_pt1 | contig 22719 bp, 31 predicted proteins | sample SouAtlMetagenome_2_FD_187448 | JGI IMG/M metagenome (GOLD analysis project Ga0209503, IMG submission 187448) | Marine eukaryotic phytoplankton communities from Atlantic Ocean - South Atlantic ANT15 Metagenome (SPAdes) (version 2) | ecosystem: Environmental > Aquatic > Marine > Oceanic | place... | reverse complement strand
TTTTTTTTTTTTTGAAAATTTTTTTTATGTTCCTGAAATGACAAAGTGTTTAGCAGGCTAAACACTTTGTCATTTCAGGAAGACACTTTTTTTTTTTCAAATTTTTTTTTTCATTTTATACTTATATAGGAACCTTAGATTATAAAAAAATTAGCATGGTAATAACATTATCCGTATTTTCTGTTGAATGTTGTATTTAATCACTTTCGATCACTTTATAATATGGATATAAAATAGATACATGGTCATAATACAACATTAACTATATATAAATAAAAGAAACTAACAAGATAAAGAAGAAAACAATTGACTATGGCTCGTACTAAAAAAACATCTGTTATTCAAAAAAGCAACAAGACGGTAATTCGCAAGACTATCCGTAAGTTCCCAACGGTACCAGAAGAAAAAAAAGAAGAAAAAGATCATTGTTGTATCTGTATATCTGAGATTCCAAAAAAAAAGAAAGCATCTTTGGATTGTTGCGAACATAAATTCTGCAAAGGATGTATTCAAAAGTGGGCAGAGACAGAGAATTCATGTCCATTATGTAAGAGGAAATTCACGACCATCACATCTTTAAAGAAGGGTTGTAAAAAGAAACAAGAAACGGTAGAAGTAGAGGATAAACGTCAGCGTCCAGATGACCCTCAAAATCCAATTACTTTCGAAGAATTAATGCAAACACCAAATGAAATGTTACCAGCGCTGGAAATGGTAATTGAATATCAAGTGTCTCGTTTAAATAATCAAGATATACCGGATGAAGCATTTAATAACATGATTCAACCGCAAATGATTTCTAGTGAAGTACAATACACTAATCCTTGTAGAATGAATACAATCATCTATTTTACACATTGTGATGAATGGAGACAAAATTTATTGGTATGGTTGCAAGATAGTATTCGAGCAGTAAGAGATGATGAAGTCACTGATAAAGACATAGCAGTTCATATGATTTTCAATGTTATTGATCGATATATGAGACACGCATGTAGTAGAAACCCTACTATGCGCAACAATCTTTCCGACAAGTTGAAAATATGGATGAGAATTGCAAAAATGATTGTATTTGGTCCCAGTGGAGATAATGTCCACGAATCAATTGATATTGATGATATTGTACTCCGTCCAGAGCATACATTATTAGAAGACAGATCATATAGACGATCTACACACAGTCACATGATATGTGCATGGTGTGAATTAACTGGTATTGATCCACGTAATTTACTTCGATGGCGAGAGCTAGAAGAAAGAGGTATACATGCATGGGTTACCACTGAGAGATTACGACAATTCCCACTATTTTAATAGGTGATAATTTTTCAAAATGGTAGCACTTCTTATGTTCGTATTCGTTATATGTGTGATAGGAGGATTTGGTACTATGGCATACCTTATAGCAGAATTAAAAAGAGAGCAAACTAACGCAATAGTACCTATATAAGTATATTTTTTTTATATAAATGACATCTATTTTAACGCCAATTGAACAAAATGGGTTGCGTAAAATAGATTTATCTACTCTAGAGACCGTTCTACAGCGTAATACATTCTGGTTACTAACAGAAATGGAGGATCAATGTAAACGGAAGCTCGATTATAATGATGACTTTATAGAGGAGGAATCCTATACAGAGTTTGCAAAATGGTTCAATAAAAATTACCCAGAACCATGTTTACCATTATTTAATAAAAAGGAGAAGCGTGCGTATTCGACAACTCATCGAATCGAGGTAGCGTATAAGACAAAATATAAATGTAATTCATGTGATATATTGTTACCACCGACATTTGAAATAGATCATATTGTGGAATTAAGAGATGGAGGTAAAGATGAGTACGATAATCTTCAAGCACTTTGTCCAAATTGCCATTCGTTAAAAACACGTGCAAATACATTAAAGAGACATTTAGCATTTAAGAAGGAATTTGGGAAGCGAGCGAGAATAATGGAAGAAAATGCATTTGATAAATTCAAGTTTAAAAAATCTAAATATTTTTAATATAAATTTTAGTATTAATATCTTTATATGACATCTTTATCCATTGAAGAATACGCACATTTAACGGAAATCGAACGAAAAGACAAATTTAAAGAAATGGCTTTATTGTATTGTGATGGCGTAGGTGGATTAATATCTGGACCAATATACAAAGGTATAGGTACAACATTCGTTGTAGGAATAGCTGGTGCACTCGCTTCGTATATATTGGGCGTTGTAACTGCTGGATACGATGCTCAACTAATGGAATTACAAACAATACAAACGAAGATGGCATCTGTTTGCAAAGGAGAAATCAATCAACTCATGTTAAATGCAAAACGAATATTGGTACCGGGAGCAAATGATATGTGCAATTACTACGAAAAACAAGAAGTCAGCTTAAAATACTTGGTGAATAAAGCTGCTAGATGGGTTGTCGTTTATTTATGGGGTATATTTTCAGCTGTTTTTTATAAACCAATAAAAGGAGCCACTGAAGATTTGAAAGATAAAGACTATCGAATGACGCAAGCAAAAGAAGGTCTATGGTCTATGATGAATAGTTTAGACAGGGCAATCTGTTATGTGGCTGGAATGGTTGAAAAACTACTGCAATCATGTGGAGTACAGAAGGAATTAAGTGAATATTATCCAGAATATAGGAAAAAATTAAAATTTTAAATAAGTGAATATTCTGTATGTTGATCTCTTAATTCTTGACTTTTTTTTAATAAATAGTATCCAGATAATATGACTCCTGCCATACCCATGCATATAATAATAACAAATACAGTACAAACAACATCCATTTATAAATATATATTGTATATTTATATTAACTATTTAAATTAACTCCACTTGTTGCTACCCATATAAAAAATACTATGACTACTAATAATGTACATAGACTTGTTGCACATGTGGCAACGTTTAATATCCAACTATATTCACAAATGCTCCCTCCTCCTCTAGTTTCGTATACGATATCTGAAAAAGTGTCTCTACGTCTATTTCGTGTTTGATTACAATCACCATCTGGTTTCATTTTAAAAAAATACTTTGTATTTTTATACGCTGTTTTAACAGATATTGTTTTTTTCAATATAATATTGTAATTGAATAACAGCATCTGCTAAGTCATCCTTCTTCTTCGATTTCAATACTTGTTTACCTTGTTCTTTGGTTAAAATCTTATGCACAAATTCCTTCGAATCTTTCTTATTTTTTTTGTAATTGCCATTGGATATTTTAAAATATTTTCTCACTGCAAGAGGAGATATTGGTACAGAGACATCCCAAAAAAAACATCGTAAGGAACAGGCTATCAATTTCATACGTGCCTGCATCTGATTCTCAATTAAAATGATATCTGCTCCTTGGAATAACTTAGTCTTATCCGCAAACACACGTGCTATATATGGATAATCGGTTTGTTTCTTTTTATCTACCATCGCTAATAAATTATGAGATCCAAACTTAATATATTTACCATTCTCCCACACAGCATATCCACAATTAACGGTTCCCGGGTCAATGGATACAATTCTCATCGGTTTATTTGCATATAAAAGGCTTATATACCCCTAAAAACAATGTCAGAAGAAACGAAAAAAATACCATCAGATGAAGAGGAGATTGATGTGGGAATTGAAGAAGACGATATTCTTTTAACGCCAGCCACTAAAAAACCTCGATCTTTTAAAGCTAGAATCTGCGAACGACTATCTAGATATTTTGTAAAAAAATAATATATATTGTTACTGTGTTTTTATAAATGCCGAAAGCGAATCCCGAAGTAAAATTATCCAATATACTAAAAGAACCAGAAAAATATCTTGACAATGCAGAAAAACAAATTGGGATACTAAATAACGGACCTAGATGGGTAGCCGTTTTTTTAGTAGCTTTTGAATCTATGGATAAAGTATTGAAAGATTCCGATATAAAAAAGTTAGCATCTGGAGGGAATAAAACAGTTTATGCTCTGAACGGAGATGCAATTTCAATTGAAGAATACGAAAAGAATGACGATGAAAAAATATACAAAAAACTTGAATTGATAGAAGGATGCCCGAAAATTAATTATCCAGATGATGTTTTTATTTGGGCGGGAATCAAATTTGCTAGGTTAAAATATTGTCCTGATGGAGATTTGAGGGATTATTTCCACAAAGTAAATGTAAACATACCTGTTAGTACAATGTTGAAACATCTATATGAAATCGGTTTCTCTTTACTCAAAGTCCATAAAGTAGGTATCTATCCAACAGATATCAAACCCGGCAATATGTTATATTGCAAATGTAATGGTGGTTATTCGTTAACATTGGCGGATTTAGAGGGATCTGTTATGGAGGAGTATCTATATAATGGGAAAATAGGAGGATGGAAACGTAAAACGCAATTAGAAAAAGGGGGATATAAGGTGATGGGAGGTGATCGTATGGAGTTCCCATGTACAGCTGGTTACAGTTTATTGCCTTTATCTGGATTTTGCAGGGTAGATGTCAGCAAAATGGAACTCATATTCAATGGATGGTTCGCCTTCGCGCATACATGGTTAGAATTATATGCTTATGTTACAAAAGATAAAGCCGTGGAGAGTCAAATACTATGGAGACTTTATCATGGCAAACATAAGGATGAGAATGGGAGGATGACAATAGAGGCAATCGATTGGAGAAATATCCCTAAACCAAAAATAACTATGTTTACAGATTTTATAGCTTTAAAGATGTATAACATAATAGATGCAGGGTGTAGATTTTTGAAAAATGAAAAAACATACAAAAAAATGTCAAATGGAATAAAAGTGACAAAGGATTCAACTGTCATTGATTTAAAAAGATGGAAAAATTATTACCATAAAGTTATTTTAAACGAATTCAATAGCGATAACAAATTAACATGGTATGAAGATATAAAAAAAGAGTTTATTAAGTTATATAATTAATCATCTGAATCCTCATCTACAGTTTTCCTTTTCTTTGCAGATACAGTTTTCTTTTTTGGTTGTTTGTTTTGCGTTTCTTTCTCCTCTATTATGGTTTTCGGTATTATATAAAAATAGATAAGGAAATTTTCATGATCAGCAATTCTTTCTAAGGTATATCCCGCTTCCAACATTAATCTTATATCATTTACACATTTATAATTCCTTTTAAAATAGGTTTTTACAACGTATTTCATTTTATTTTACTCTCTTAATGTATTTATACCCCCAAACCAATTAAAACTTCCACCTGTTTCCGCATTCAGAACAACAACAAAACACAGTAGCCGATTCATCAGCAGATCTAGTCTGCTTTTCAATTCTATGGATTCGTTTGGACTGACATTTACCACATTGTAAATCACCTTCAGCAACTAACTCTTGTTCCTTTTCTTTTTTCATTGGTTCTAATTCTATAATCGCCTCCTCCAAAGACTGACCAGATAATATTCTTCTTACAATTAATGGATACTTTTCATATAACCACGCTTGTTTTTCAATAACAGATGCAGCATCTTTCGTTATATTACATGTTGTCACAATTCTATGAATAGCTATAGTACGTAGAGTATTCATTTGATATTAATTTTCTATATTTATATATATTATATTTATATATACACATATTTTAAATCCCATGTTCAAAAGTGATTAAATACTACCTATTGTAAATATAGGGTATATAAATCAAAAGAGAATAATTAAATGGCTCAAGTTAGAGAGATTGTATTCAAAAAAGCTTGCGATGATTTTCTTCGCTTACAGACAAAAATAACAAAATTGAAAGATAAACTAAAATCATTGAATCGAGAGAATAAAGGCAATGTCGATATCATTAAGGAGCATATGAATGAGAATGATCTGACAGAGTATGACGTGGGTGGATTTCAGTTTGCGAAAAAAGAGGTAGAGAGATGTTCGTGGAATGAGAAAAATTTAGAGGAGATTATTGAGGACGAGGCAATTTTACAAAAATATAGAGAACAATTTACAGAGACCAAACAAAGTTTTTCTTTACAAAAACCTAGGAAACGTCCACGCAAAGAGGACGACTCTTAGATATTAATTCATCTAGAAATGAATCGTTCGCATAGGTATCATATTCTGCTACTGCATTCCCGCAATGATGAACATATAAATCGTCTTTTAGAACGTCTTTTAAAATATGTCTTAAATCATAAACATACATATATCCATTTCCATAAAACATAGTATTTGCAGAACCTATTTTCATAAAACATATAACTGTACCTATGCACCTAGCTAACGCAAAACAATCATTACGCTCTGCTATTTTACGACAACATGGATATGTATTGTCAGGAATGTATTCTATTGTCTTTATCCATCTAAACCGTCCTTTCATTCTATCGCGAAATAATCTAATATTTTCTTTATCTATGTCTCCCTCAAGAAAATCAACTCCAATATAGGCATACTCCGTGTCAGTAAACGCCCAATCCATTTTATCATCTTTCATTCTACCCACTATATTTTCCAGTTTTATATCATTTAAAAAGATATCATTTTCATGTAATTCCTTTAAAGTGGATGCCAGTTGATACACAAATAAATTGATATCAATTCGGTTCGAACGACGCTCTGATATACAAAATGTAAACATATCCGTTAACTCATATAATGGCATTTTTTGTATCAAAATACCCTCTTTCTCATCGTGCGGCATGTAAAATATATTTTCATACGATACCACATGGGAGATATCACATGTAATATTGTGTAATTGTTGTATATTTTTGAAGATATAATATTTGACACACTCCACTGTGTAAATGACATCATTAAAAAAATAAATATCCTTGTAATGATTATGACTACATCTAGTGTACATTTTCTGATTTACCCTATCGTAAAATTCAATGATAAACGGTGGTACCATTGATGTATCAATGTGGTTGTTCATTAAGTAGGAACTGGGAGTATTGCATTTTTTATGGGGGTGTTTTATGAGGATATCCGTATTACGATTTAAAAATATATGATTATCAATCGCGAGATCTTTATCACAAATGCATCCCATTTTCTAATATAAAAAATACGATGCTTTTATAGATATGATTATTTTAGAGTATATAATACGATACACAATTATACAAACATGTGGATATGGATTTTTGGATTTTCCATATCACTCTTCTTGACATTCTATGAATTGAAATGGAGTATAGTTGTCTCTCTATTGCCACTCATCATCCAGTCGATAGTCGGTTTATTAGAACTTATTTTTTGTTTGTGTAAGTATTTTGATAAATATAATCGTGATATCAATATATTTGATATCATTCAAACAGCTTATATGTGGTCAATAACATTATCAACATTAATATTGATTTATACACAATTGATTGATATCATAACATTCGATACCTTCTTTATATTAACACTGGTGTCGTTGACCGGTCTTTCACTCATTTATATGATTGTAGGAGGATCATACAATATGTTTGTCAATATGAAATTAAGAATGAGAATAGCCAATGTGTTTACTTTCATCACTACAGTAACAACCTATTTATCGTTCTATGCAGTAGAAAATGGTTGGTCAGAATCATGGATTCCTCTTATACCTTTCACTGCATCTGTCCTAGTTGAAACGTATATTGTATATACATTAAGACAAGGCACAGATGATTTAACAGATGATTTTTCTAAAAAATTAGCCACCAATCGATTTTATTATGCTTTATGTATCGGAACATTATTTGCAGTTTCTATCATTCACTACATTATAGATGGCATCGATCTAGTAATATATTTAGGGGCATCTGCATTGTATTTAGTGGGTATAATCATTATATCTACGCAGAAAAAGAATAGAATGCGGATACATTTTCAATGTTTTAAAAGAGCAAAATGGCAAGAGTTAAAAGGGAATGAAATGTTTAATGATATTTAATATAAATATCTCTTACATATATTTAAATGAATGATTCCGATGTTATATGGGTCAACTTAAAAGTATTATCTAAATTAGAACCATTTCAAAAACTCAACACTAGACGAACACACTTTCAACTACAAGCTTCTACCAATGTATATTTACCCGAATTTGTTCTCCGGTGGTGGATAGGTTCCAACAGAGAATCCGACTTTAATAGACTCAAAGAATTGTACATAGCTGCCGAAAAAATACTACAAACCAATGAAAAAGATAGAATGATAGTACATCTAAAAGATTCTATCAAAGGACTTGAATCTCTACAGAAAACATATGAAACAGATGCCACCACCAAAGCGAAAATTGATTGGCTTGTGGATTCCGTGAATCAGACCATATCGAATAACACCATTGTTTCTACTGATGACGTTAATGTATTTCAATAGGATGACCTATCTCTTTTAAAATATATAATATTTCTGGTGTTATGGGAGTAGATACACTTGCTCCATTGTCCAAAGACAATTGAACATAATCTACATTTTGAAGTACAACACCAATAAATAATAAAGCAGTAGCATTAAAATCACGATTCTTATTTGTGTTTATGTTGTTTATAATAACTTCTATTATCTCTTCTTTTGACAATTTGTCATTTTCCATTTATTTATCGGACATTTTATATTTATACGTCCCAAATAACTTATCCCATAAATACAATCCTTGACCATAATTGTATTTTAATGTCTTATGATGCACCAAATGAGGTCCCTCTACATGATGTCCTGTTACCGTGTTTATATTGGCACCGATCATCCATATCAACTGAGCAACATTAGAACCCGGAATCAACAACATAGGAACCAATCCAGTTGCCACATTTCCCATCAGATACTCCACAATATGAGAATCAAAAGTTGAGGTAGAAAAGCTAGGATTGTTCGAATGGTGCTGTTTATGTATCGAATACAACCATCTACTGTGTAGCAATCTATGTGTGAATGTAAATATGGCATCCGCTAAGAGCACCCACATCAACAAGACATACAACACAGGTGATTCCGATGTTGGGACGTCATGGAAAGGGATGCATATTGAAAGGCAATACAATAGAAAGAAGTTGACATTACTTCGATAGAAAGCGACTTCCCTTTGATCGGTTTTCTCTTCGGATCGTCCGAAGAAGAAGCAGGTGAGAATATATGTCATATGGCTAATAAATATCAATAGTTTAACATTCATTTAATTAATAAAATATATACTTTTATACCTAGAATTTTAGACATTGCATTTCTTGTCCTCTGACAAGCATTTCATAGACAATCCTAATATCGGCAAATCTCCCACCACTATTCACACTTTTTACTTGAGCAGTATAACTTATCGTTACATCTGATCTGTTATTACCTTTGCATTGAATTATAGCTGGTAACACGTTAACATTGATATTAAAAGAAAAGGTCCTTGTTTTTGATTGTCTATACTGAATTCTATACAGACCTTCTTGTTCTTTTATTTTTGCTTGCACCCAACCAGCTCTTGTAATCCCTACTTCTGAATAAAGTAGTTTTAATACTCCACCACTCCTATTTGCTTCATGTTTCACCCATATATTCAATACTCGACCTCTCTTTCCTTTATATTGTCTTGTATTTGTAGTATCTTGTTGATATGCCTCCCTTTGGACTTCTGTTATTGTATTCGTTCCTTTATATCGTTTCCGTCCTTTTTTCCCCGTAGCTTGAAAAATTGCTGTAAAATATAAAGGTAAATCCATTTCCAAACTATCCCATCTTATTTATATATATTATTGTTAGAATTTGAACAAACAAGGCGCTTGATTTCCATTCATAACATTTTCTGATAATGTTAGTATGAAACGAGATTTTTTTCCCATTCCTCCCTCGCTTATGGCAATTACTGCGACGCGAGTTTTCTTACCAATACATTGTATTTGAAAAGTTTGTCCAAAAAGAAATTTAAAACCTTTCTCACCTTCCCCAGCAATATATTCTTGATCATTTATTTTTTGCAAAGCAAATTGATGGAATTTTTTTCTTTTGTTCTTCCTAAGTTTCAGATCATTATAATCCCTTTTAATATATATAAATTTACCTGCTAAAGCATTCATCCATGTTTTTACATTATCCATTTATAGATTATTTGTTATTATTTATATTATATTTTTAATCTTTTTGATATCTTGTACAGGTTAACAAATTCATCTAGATATATCTGTGCCACCTCAGGATCCGATATCACCAGACAATTCTCTAAATGCTTCGTCGCACTCTCTGTAAAATTGAACGATCCAGTGATCAACCACAACGGATCTCCGTGCTCGCTCATCCCTACCATGAATTTGTGGTGCATGAGTGATTTAGAATAGCCTCTCCCACAGCCAATCACACGAATGGCTGTATCTTTATAGATGGGAAGTGATTTGTATTTGGCTTTGGTAGTTTTCGCTCGAAGGATTTTATCTCTGGTGACAATCATGCAACATCCTTTCAGTTCCATGGACATGGTTCGAATGATTTTCTTATTGGTGAACCACGCGGCGCATCCCATTACATATTTGGTATCTTTATGGCGGATATTGCGGCATATGGCTGTTACAATAGAAGCTCCGTCAAAATGGACTTTTATCTTGCCACATACTTTTTGTTTGCGGCGTTCATGTGAATTTTCGATAAGAGAGTTTAAATTAATCTTTTTAGGCATTTATATAGAATATAACATATATTTATAGTTTAATTCTTGTTGTTTTTCTCAAATAATAAGCGGTTGAACCGGCAGAAGTAGGAATTGGTTTACAAATTCGATAGGTTAATATTCTTCCTGATTTCCCGCCTTTTGCACGTACTCTTCTTTCGATTCTTATTGCATACTGTCTATACGATTCATCAAGTTCCATCATGACCTTGTTTCTCGTTCGCTGGTTCCAATTCATCAGGGCTTCTTTCACGATGTCTACTAACACTGGAATCGCGTCAAAGTAGCTTATTCGTTGATATTTTGATACAAAATGTCCTCGCATATTTTCTTGTGTGGTTCTCCATGAACATTGTCTTACAACAAGATAATTTGGTGGATTATTTCTACTGTTTTTCAACGTCATTGGACCATCGGATCCTCCAAAATACTCATTATATTCTCCTTCAGTGAATATGCCAGTTAATTTTTCATCGAGGGCGCGTTGAATAGCTTTGCATACATTTGAATACACTATATTGAGGTTTCTATTTTCTGTTATTAGTCTTCCTCTGGCATATGGAAACATTGTCTTTATAGAGATCAATTTACTAGATGGTCGATATAAAATAGAAATCACTATCCTTCGACAATCATTTTTATCGTATGGAACAAAATCATATATTTCACCTTCTACTTCATCCGGTAAAGATGGAGCGGTACCCATTTTATAATTATATCTTATAATACTTATACTATTATTTTATTGTCCCTACAACGACTCTCTTTAACCGATCCACGTGCAATTGATTCTTCAAAGCATTATGCACCTCTTCGTACGTAACATTATTTACCTTATCTTTAAAGCCATCTATCGTATCCAATGATTTATCCTGTAACAATACACTATGAATATTAGCTGATATGGCTGCTGGATTATCCCAATGTACCACCTGAGACCCCGTTAAAATCTGTTTTTGAATGTCTATTTCTTCATCTGTAATCCCTGAAGTCCATTCTTTCATGACGCGCTCTGATGATTCAATTCCTTTCTCTAAATTAGCAGGTGAAAATGTAGCAGATACCTCAAATACATGAGAACCATATAAACGCTGTTGTCTAGCATATATTCCGTAGGTAAGACCTTCTTTATCTCGTACTTGTTTCATTAATCTCCCAGCAAATCCATTTCCTAGTGTACCAATTGCTATTTTAGTAGCAATGTCTGGTTTGTCTATGATATGTGCCCATTTCACCGTACAGGAAGTCTTTCCAGCAATATTCTTAGATGCATTTGTAGCTTCTAATGGAGCATTCAATTGAACATGGTATTTCATGGGTTCAAATGTTGAATTGATCATTTTCTTACAACAAGACATCACTTCATCCGATGGCGATAACACAGATACTTTTACTACACCGTGTTTCAATAAACGTGCGTGCTCTTCAAGGATGGCTTCGTGAGTGAGATCAAATACGGCATCGTGTAACGTCTGAATATCATGTTGATAATTGCATCCACCGTTGTGAAACAATTGCTGAGACATCAAAATGGATGCTTCTCGATTGACATCGTTTTTAGCACCTGCTAATTCTGCACCCATTTTTCGTTGCAAATATTCAAAATCTGTTTTACTGAGTGCTGGTGAATGGATTTCACTTCTTAAAAGAGATACCATTTGATTGACTATCTTATTGTCTGTATTTGGCACGGATACCACCAATTCAATTCCATACGGCACAGAATGTATTTTGCGTTTGATTCCATGTTCATCTAAAAATGCATGTATTTTCTGTTCGTTGAATTCTCTCTGTTTTACACAGACACCTTTGGTCATCATCTTTGTCAATATATCTCTAGCAACTTCTTCAAATGCATTGTATTTTGATGCATTTGATTGCAAAGACATTCGTATATATGATTTAGAAGAGTTGTATTTGGTGAAAGCGTACGTGGGAGCACACTCTGATGTATCCTGAAGGTTTAAATAAGATGTATCTGGTATAGGGATCTCCTCTAAAGCTGGCGCATTTGGATATACTCCGACTGAATAGGATTCTGCACCTCTGTCTGCTTCCACTTCTCCCGGCATAAACCATCCCACAGTTGATTTATCTTTAACAAATGTATCCTTCGCTATTCGAGTGATATCGTCTACTGTAACAGATTTAAGTACATCAAAACGATTGTACACATCAAATGGATCTCCTCTAGAGATGGATTCATTGATTTGAGACGCCATTCCACGAGTGCTTTCCATCTTTTCTTTCCAGTTGTTGGCAATACTTGTTTTCACTAAATCCAATTCCTTTTGTGTAGGAGCAGGGTAATTGGACAACATTTTCATTACAGCATCTTCTGCTGTTTGAATGGTTGATTCAAGTGGATTGTTTGTAGTTACCCACAAGCTAAAAACATAAGGGTCTTTCATACGTTCCCATGACGGCATAACATCATGAACAAGACCTTCCTTTTTCAATTTCTCCACTGGAGATGTTGGTCCAGCTGTCATCAAACGAGACAAGACTTCAAGAACAATCGCATCTCGGTGAAGACCATTTACCGACTTGAAAGCAACACCTAAGAGGGAGGTACTGGATGGACGTTGTACCATCACACGTCTCTGTCCAGTCTGTGATGGTTCAGCGGTGTACATTGTTGGAGGGTCTTTTCCACGTGGTATATCTTTAAATGATTGCTCTACCATATCTTTCACTTCCTGTGGATTGAAATTACCAACGAATGTATAAGTGGCATTATTTGGTATGTAAAACGTATCATGGAATTCTCTTAAGGATTTAGCAGATACATTCTCTATATCGGATTTCCAACCAATAGTACTGTGATGGTAAGGATGTGCCATGTATGCTGCTGCTAATATACGTTTATGCAACACTTCAAATGAATTATTTTCACCTCTTTCGTATTCATTCCTCACTACAGACATCTCCGATTTTAATAGATCTGCCGTTAAAAGAGGCTGAAGCATACGATCTCCCTCTCGCATGACCGCTTCATTGAGATTTTTCGTTTGTATTACCTCAAAATAATTTGTACGATCGGTATATGTGGTCGCATTCATGTAAGCCCCCAATTCTTCTAGTTTCCACATACCGTCTTTGCCTTTGAATTTCTCCGATCCCTTAAACATACCGTGTTCAAGATAATGGGTAGCGCCCGATAGCCCTAATCCCTCATTTCTCGACCCAACATGATAAGTGATATTGGCGGTAACGACATCTAATCCCGGTCGAGGGACTAACAATAATCGCAATCCATTTGAGAGATGGTACTCGTACATATTTTTCATTTGACGTCCGGGTTTGAATTCTACGTTCATTTTATATACATGTACAGTATATATTTATACTAAAATTAAATAAATGGCTCTCTTTATTTCCAATCATCCATTGGATAATCATCAACCGTTACAAAAAAGAATTAGTGCAATTGATCGCCACCCCAAACGATTATGGACCATAGGATTGCAACCATGTGATCCCTTTATCATAGAATCATACGATTTTCACACATATATATTTTTCATTGATTATAAGGAAATAGATAATGTATGGAAGATGCCCTCCGATAAAAAGGTACATGTCGTAATAAAGAACTGCACCGACGAGATTGATACGTTGTATCAAATAGGAACCGATATCAACATTAATGTACGGTGCTATTTTTCTGATTCTATAGAAGGTATATTAGATGAGATATTAAATACTATATAAATATTTATATTTATAATAAATGTTAACTCTATTGATTTTCTTTTTATTATTGACATCGGCACATGGGACAGATTGTGAATTAAATATAATGATAGATGCTGCATGCTGTGCTGCTGGAAGTTATGGCACTCGCTATACGGCTGAAATGTATCTTCTTATAAGAGATTCTGCTGGTACACTGCTTAAAACAGTTCGGGGAAATGACGCTGACCTAAGGTCAGGCAATTATAATAGTTACACTTTTGGGACTATAAAAACAGTAACAGTCCCTTGCGCTGGTGGAACAATAGAGGCTTATGATGGTTATGCAGATGGATGGGATAGTATGAAATTTATAGTTACAGATGCAGCAAACGATTTGCCTATAGCTGGTCTTCCTGAAGGAGGACTTGATCTATCAATATGGTCAAACACAGCTTCTAGTATTAATAGAGAATATTATACATTCTCATTCCCCGGCGCGAATGGTAAAAGAGGTTGTATGGATGATACAGCTGTTAATTACGATGCTGATGCGGTTGTTGCTGCTCATTGTGTCTTTACAAATTTTTTACCAAACACGAACCCTGATGGTACCTGTTTAGATGGTTATACATTAGGTGCGGGGACTTTGTTCGATGCGCGAAACGATATTGATATGTTCACCATTTATTGGCTTCAAGGTTGGAATTTCCCAACAAACATAGAGGATAATATGTTGACAGAACAGGAATGTTCAAGCATGAAAACTACACTGGAAAAAAGTTATTATTATACCGGTAGTTATAGTAATACTTATCCAAAAGGTTGTTCGACTTATTCATCATATGTGAGATATAATTCTGCACCAATGGACAATACTGTTAATGATAAGTTTACATATTCTTCCTACGTACCTATACTAAAACAATGTGCGCCAGCAAAAGATGGATGTACGGACGCAAGTAAATCAGAATACGATCCTGATGCTACCAACGATGTTTTATGCGACACCAGTGGATCGACTAGTAGATGCACGGATCCCACTTCCATCACTTACAATCCCGGAGCGGTCGTGAATAACCCAGATGATTGTGTACCAGCAGGTCATGTACCATGTGCAGCAATTCAAACTTATCTTGAAAATCAATTGACAAGTTGTATACTCAATACAGACCCAACTGCGAAGGCACTAGACACTTTTAGTTGCGGAGAGTTAAAAACAGAGTTCAATGAAGAGAGTAGAAATTGTGATTGTGCTTAAAAATTATTTTATACTATATAATATATTGTATTTATATTAAATGATACGATTTATCCTACTCTTTTTATTTTTTAGTACGGCGTATGCAGTATGTAGTGATACTACACCTTATATTGATTCTACCTCAAATGTTAATGGTAACATTTTTAAATCTACCGATTCAGAAGGTGATTATGGATTAAACTTTTTTGACTGTAGACAATTTGCTCTTGATAATGGATTGAATTTTTATATGTGGAACACAGACGTATCAACCATCAACAGTCCTTATGGATGTAGTATCAGGGCGTCATCCATATCGAGCTATGGTGTCAATAAGGTGTATTGGAATACAAGGTCTAGCTTTACAAAATGTGGTACAAATCTAGCAGGTACATGGGATTCATATGTCGGAGGATGCGTGAAAAGATGTTATAATGCAAATTCCTTCACTTGTTCAACTGACATGATTCTAAGCGGAAGCGGCACCACGCAATCACCTAGAGGTGATCCAATGTTTGTGGATAGTCCAGCAGGAGAAATCTATACATTATCATACAAAGATTGTCAAAATTTTGCTACAAATACACCGGGCGTGGAATGGGATACCAGCACCAGCACCAGTTACCCCCCCGATTTTAGCTCTACTATACCTTTTGGGTGCTATAAGTTAGATTCAACGAGCAATAGTAATCGTAATAGTAAAATAAATTTTAACTGGTATCCCTCTACCCTGTATTGTTCATACAAATACGGATGTCTTACATCGTGTACGTATACAAAAGCGGGGTGTACTGATTCTACCGCTTCTAATTATGACCCGGATGCTGATTATGATGATGAATCCTGTTCAGATTGTAATGGAGTGGAAATTAAAAATAGGGGATTTATGACATTATTTGATAATACGAAACCAGATGGATTTTACTCCATATCAAAATCAGAATGTGAACAACATAAAATTGATAATGGTGGATATTCATTCACTGTTTACACTACCTCACCGCCGAGTTACGATAAGAGACCAACTGGATGTTACAGAACTTATTCTTCATATAGAGGTAGTTACATTTATTATTTCAATGAATATACAGTACACAACATTTATGCGCGTACACCTGCATCTTGTGGTAATCCTGAATATGAATGTCTAGGAGCATGTTACACAAAGGCGGGATGCATGGATACTCTAGCAACTAATTATGACGCTGAGGTCGATTACCCTGTGCCTTCTGAATGTACCTATTTTTTTCCGAATCCAGACCCTGTAGTAGCAACATGTAGTGATACAAGTTCTTCATCATGGTGTTATTCTTTCACAGAAAGAGATAGTATTGGTGACGAAAATACACAATACATGACCATACAAAAAAGGGAGGGCTTTAATGGGAGAGATTGTGCCTTCGATCCAACAACTGATGTTCTAGATTTTTCTACCATTGATACTCAGGGACTAGCGTTGTATATTGGTAAGAACGCCTTTTATAACTGTAAGACATTCACCTCGATCGTATTCCCAGACAATGTAGATATTATCATTGGGTATGATGCTTTTTATTCTACAAATCTCAATAATCTCGCGGTAACCAATAGGATGCGAATCATGCAACATGGATTTAGAGGGTCTATTATCAATTCTCTAACATTTGAAAGTGGATGGAATTATCCCTTGAGAGGATTCGCAAATCTAGGTGGTACAATAACATCATTTACTGTGCCACCTGATGTGACGGAAATAGATTCGTATGCATTTCAAAATGCTAATAATCTTGAAACTCTTATTTTATATGAGGGTCTTTTAACCATTGGTGAATTAGCTTTCACAGGTACAAAAATAACCAATGTCACTATACCCAGCACCGTCACAAATTTTCAAGGATCTTCATTTGAAAATAGTGATAGTTCAGTCAAAATTGAGTTTACATTCCTAAGTGACTCAATAACAATTGACAATAGCAAATATATATTTCCTACTTCCGATCTAAATGATTTCAGTTGCGGAGAGTTAAAAACAGAGTTCAATGAAGAGAGTAGAAATTGCGATTGTGTTTGACCTATATAAGTCGTTTATCTTTATATAAAATGCCCAAAAAACAGACATACAAACAAATGATGGCAGCGATATTAAAAAGTAAAGTTATTAAATCGAAAGAGAATACAAAAATAAAAGAATCCACTGGAGGCGGAGTTCCTGTAAAAGTAATTAAGATTTAGTTGTTTTTAATCACCCATGATTTAGGGACATCACTAATACCAGATCCATCTGTCCATTTTATTTTCCATCCTATTTTTCCTTTTCCCATGACCTTCCCTCTGTATATTCTATTCAGCCATTCAAAAGATATCAATTGAAAGGCGTGATTGCGCAGGGATATTGCATCTTCCTTCTCTTTGAATCTCCCTAACGTTTTCTCTTTTCCATCTACTCTGACACGTACTTGCCACGCTTGTGATACTTTATTCCATGTGACTCCTGATACCCTATCGGATGTTTCCACACGTTTACGCTTCTTTCGTATTCTTTTTTGCTGTTTGGTATATTGTTTTAGCATGCTAAAATATTCCTTCACCAGAATGATGTGTTTCTTCCTCTCCTTTTTGTGTTTCTTTCGTATTCTTTTTTGTTGTTTGGTATATTGTTTTAGCATTTTAAAACATTCCTCTGCTAAATAATGTGGATTGACAACTATCATGGAAGACATCTCACGCATATCATTTGCGGTGGCACCTGCCTGCATATGGAGACTTCTCTTACTGTCCTTATTCAATATAATACAACAGGCAGCCTTCGTAGGAGTCATATTTAAATGATTCAGAATACGTTTTGTATCCATGATAAAGATTTCATCTACGCGCTTTTTCTTTTTATTGTATTTGACAAATAGAGTGATGGTGTTCTGTGTACCGATCTTTACAAAGATCTCTGCATATCGGATCATGTTAAACCACATCATGCTCTGACCTTTCTTGATTTCAATATATGTTTTTCCGTCGTAAGCATCGTAATATCTCGAATCAAAACATTCCCATTGAACTATATCGCACAATTCTTTTTCGTAATGGGATTCCTTTACAACGAAATCACCCTCCATTAAATGAATACATTGTTCTAATCGTTTTCGTATTTGTTGCATTTAATTTATATTTTATTGCTTATATAGAGCCTTGTTTATGTCTATATATCTTCATGATAGGTAGGATAGTGATTACAGTAGTGATTGAATAGTAATTTTTTCAACTATATATTTCTGATAGGATCTTAGTATATGCCACGAAAAACCACGAGATCGGGAAGAAGAGGAAAGGGAAGAATGCTTGGAAGAGCATTACAAGAATCCGAAGGTGTACAAAAAGCAAAAAAAAAGATAGTAAACACGGCAAAACAAGCGGCTCATGGGGTGTACAGAGCCGGATGTGAAAACGTGGATACCCAAAAAGATAAATTTCAAACATTTGCAGTAGAATATTGGAAACTGATGGAAAATAATGAACATTCGAAAGCGAAACAGATATTACGAAACATGATACCAATATGGAAGTGTATGGATAAGAAAGGTAAGGGTCAGACTACAGAAAAAGAATATCTGGCTGCTATTAAAACATATATATTAATGTATAAGACTCAAGCAGACCAAAAAATAGAAAATAGACGAAGGCATAGAGCTAGAACTGAAAATATTAGTAAATCTGGGGGAGGCAAAGGAGGTAAAGGAGGCAAAGGAGGCAAGAGAACATTATACGATTCTATCTTTACAGAGGAGGATGATATAAAACTAAAGTTAAAATTTTAAACACATATTCCATTGTCCGTATTACATGTTTTCGGACCACAAGAACTAATACAATTACCTGAACCGGGTAATGTCGCTAAGAAATCACTTGTATGACACCCTACCATCATAATATTTGGACAAGTCTCACACCTATCTCCCCAGAAATCACCTGAATGGCATGCCGCACACGAATCTCCTCCCCAACCCCCCAATCCATTGAAGGTGATGTCCACATCGCATGTGCATGTCCCATCTCCATCGATTCCATCGGAGCATCTTCCATGTCGGTTGCATTGAGAAATACCTCCTCCACCGGGACAGGAATCACAATTCGGACCATATGCTCCGTTGGCACACTCTGTGCAAGTATCTTGATCCTCTGTTTCCTTTAAACAACCGCATGTTTCGCCGGTCCATGCCGGATATGGTTCCACTCCTTCTGGAACGCATTCGCATTTGAGATGACTGTATGTTTTTTCTTCAGCTGCTCCTACGTAAACGGCTGAACATGTTCCGTGACCCCCACATATACTACTGCTGTAAATACCATCAAATCCGGGGCATGGTTCACATGTGTCTCCAAAGTATCCATTCCGTCCACAATCACAGGTTCCATCACCATATCTGGCTTCTAAGCAGCATGATTTGAATTCACATGAAAATCCTTCGTCACAATCCTCAGTGGAAGCACATAAGGTTCCATCTGTGATGGTTCCTATTACGCATTGACCGCGGCAGTTATGAGACCTACAATCGAAGTTATCTTCACATATTTGCGCTGAAGGTGTGCAGACATCCGGATCATAAACTCGTTCTTCGTGATAATCATTATCTTTACATATAGCAAGTGAATCATATTCTGTACAATCTGGACATACTTTGCAATAAGGTCCATATCGATTTGGTTCACATTTTCTACATAAGGTCCCTAGGTAATCTGTTTCTGGTATCCATCCTATGTCACATATATTGCAATTGGATCCCGTGTACCCTACATCACATTGATTACATTGTGTGCCAGCCCATCCTCGTTTACAATCTTCACAATATACACCAGTGAAAGTGGCTGCACAGACGGAGCAAGTTGGACCAGAATATCCCATATTACATATACATTCACCTGATCCTCCTCCACCATCATCACATCCATAGGAAAAATCTTCATCACAAGCAGGGCAAGGGAGACAAGACGGTCCGTAAAACCCCGATAGACATGGACAGGGTGGTAATTCAAAAGGGTTATTAACAATACTGATAATACCCATAACTAGCAAAGCTGTACCTGCTACAGATGCCATGGACCATATTTTTATTTGTTTTTTGACTACTGTAATTCCCAGTAAACTAGCGATATCAACGGACGACCCCAATATAGTCATCACAATTCCAATCGCCCAACCTGCTGGTATAGCTGGTACGGAATAAGTTGTTTGACCTAATACAGCTAATCCGGTTATGGTGAATATTGCACCCAAAAACATCATAGAAAAGAAGGTCTCATTTAACATTTTAAAGATAATACATTTCCATTTATAGTCCTACCTTTTACAATCTTTTTGTATAAACTTTTATTATATTTTAATAAATGATTTCATTTGAGCAATGCAAACACGTCATCACTTATTATATTCAAAAATTAATGTCTCCCACACAACTTCATATTTCTCCTCATATTCAACGGGATTGTGTGTTTTTAGGAAAACAGAGGGGAGAAATATGTGCAAATATATCAAGTGATCCTACCATGAATAAAATAATACATTTGTTGCACAACGCGGATAACATACATCAGATAAACTCTATACCAGAGAACAACAAATGTTTTATTGATAATAAATCTATTCCGAAGAATAGTAGCGGTGTTCAACTAATTATTTACACAGGGAATCAAGTAGATCATATATGTATTCAAAAAAAATATCAAAAAATATGTTATGCTTATTTTAAAATCAGACACTTTGATGAATTTATTGAAAAATATATAAAAGATTGGTTGATAAAACAACATTGGTATATCCCCGGAATATACACGGTAAAACAAATAACAGATAAAGTATTAACATCACAAATACCACAAGCAATACACACACATTTAATAGCTAGTATTGACACACTCACTGCGGAGGAAGCATAGCCGGTAATTCAACTTCTCTATTTAAAAACAATCGAATCGATTCTTTTACATTGTCATTAAATGAAAAGAACTTTGTATGTCTATTTTTACATTTCGTAGAATGACATTTTAGCGTATATCCATAATCATATAACCTAATATTAGCATATAAACCATTTTTCGAATGTGATTCTCCTTTAAAAGGACATTTTTTCGTAGCTAAATTACAACACACTACTCCCTTCAATGGAAATGCATGCACACGAGTCGGCTTGGCATGATCCTCTTCTATCTGTTCCATTATAGCTTTCATGCAATCTGGTTGCCATCCAGTAATCCCACCTCCAATTCCATACTTTGGTTCTGATCCATCGATTTCTCGAACACCCATAAATTGACCCATATAATTAGGAGGTTGCACTTTGTTGGAGACCCATTCCTCGTATGTGTATTGATTTCCATTCAAAAGATATCGTTCTTGTCCATACTTTGAACATCCCAACATGCGAAACAATCGATTTGGAGTGTAAATAGCCATGTCCACCCACTTCTCATCAAACATAACCATATCTTCCTCCTTCATTATCTCCACATACCGATGAATGCCTCTCATAAATGCTCCACAATGAGCAGTCGAGCGAAACATTTTTCCTTTGATATTGAAAATAATATGCATGGATCCTTTTTTGGCATCCGTTGAACTATGCAATCTCTTCATTATATCGTCTCGGTTTATACCAAACTCTTGTATTAATACAGTATCAATATATGATTCCAATTTATTCCACACATCACACACATGTATGTTGGGATATTTCTCTTTATTGACATCTAAATCGATGTACAAATGACAAGGAAGATCCCTTCTTATGACCTCATATCCATATCTATCTCCTGCATTTAAATATTTTTCCCAATATTCTTTATTGGTACAGACCACGTAATATCGTTGACCATGTGTTTGATTTTGGAATACACATTGTTGGTTTTGAGAGAGAGCATCAAAAGCATCCTGTTGTCGATAAAAATGAGACATTTAATTGTTTTCTTTATATCCATAACAAATGTATAATATATATCTATAAAAATAATTTAGTATTTTTTTTTTGATTCAATAAAGTGATTAAATATTTAAGCCATACTACTAATTCCATGTTAATATTCCATAGTCTAATAATTCCTATATAAGTATAATTTTAGTTTTTTTTTTTGAAATTTTTTTTTATGTTCCTGAAATGACAAAGTGTTTAGCAGGCTAAACACTTTGTCATTTCAGGAAGACACTTTTTTTTTTCAATTTTTTTTTTTTCTATTTATACTT
>Ga0209503_10000534_pt1 | contig 22830 bp, 19 predicted proteins | sample SouAtlMetagenome_2_FD_187448 | JGI IMG/M metagenome (GOLD analysis project Ga0209503, IMG submission 187448) | Marine eukaryotic phytoplankton communities from Atlantic Ocean - South Atlantic ANT15 Metagenome (SPAdes) (version 2) | ecosystem: Environmental > Aquatic > Marine > Oceanic | place... | reverse complement strand
TGCATGGCCCAACGATTCAATACGCGGTTCTTGAAGAGGGCGAAGTGCACGGCATCGTGGCCGACGTTGAGCCCCAGAAATACCCCCCAAAACCCGAGAAAAGCATAGCCCCCCAAAAGCATGTTGGGGTTGGATGCGGTGAGAATGAGCCCGAAGGCAGTGAGGTAGCCTGCCACGAGGATCGCGACCTTGAGGTGCATGAGTCGGTTGCCGTGGTGGGTTTCGCCCCGCGCTTTGAAATAGGCATCCACCTCGGCACGCAGGTCTGCGTAAAAGTTGTCGTCTTCCGGGGGGAAGGTGATTTTCACGTGATCGGCGGCCATGGGTGACGTGAATTTACGGCATTGCCAGACATCACTTTCGGCCTGCAGCGAACAAGCCCAATCCCGAGGCCCCAAGAATCAGAAATTCGATGACTTGTCCGAGTTCTCCCTCGGTCATGCTGGTGTCTTGAGACAAGAGGAGTCCAGGCCGAACCGCAGCGTAATCAATCAGAATCAGACCACTGTAGGGAAAGAGGTTCTTTTTCATGGGCACAAAAAAAGGCAGCGAACTGCCTTTTCAAAGAGAATCTCTGGAAAGAGAGTCACTTGGTGACGGTCATCGTCATGGGTGCAACCAAGCCAACTCTTGATGCCCAAAATCAAACCGTCGATGAACGATTGCTTGGTGTCGACTGTGAAATCGGCAGCGCGGCCCGGCATGTTTTGGGGATCAGCGGTTTGGATAGAGAGAAGGCCGCTGACCAAGAAAATGTTCTTATTCATGACGGTGATTCCCGTTTGGGCTCCTTTGCCCATCGTGTACGTGGTGGTGCAGCACGAGGACAGGCCAATGGCGATGGCCGCGAGGTAGAAATAGATGAAAGGTTTTGGTAGTGAACTGGTTCGAGGTGAAGAGAAGTCAGTTGTTCACCACGTATTCACCAAGTGAGTTTTCAACGTTACGCCGCACGTATTTTCGAATCATGCAAGCGTATTTGGACCTTTTGAATCACCTGCTGGAAAACGGGGTGAAGCGAGAAGACCGCACGGGCACAGGCACTTTGGGGTGTTTTGGGTACCAGATGCGGTTCGATTTGAGTGAGGGATTCCCGGTGTTGACCACCAAAAAATTGCACCTCCGCAGCATCATTTATGAATTGCTTTGGTTCCTCAAGGGCGACACCAACATTGCGTACCTCAAGGAGAATGGGGTGCGGATTTGGGACGAATGGGCCGATGAGAACGGAAACCTCGGGCCTGTGTACGGATACCAATGGCGCTCGTGGCCCAATCCCGACGGTTCGTCGACAGACCAAATCGTCAAGCTCATCGAGCAGCTCAAGACCAATCCCTACGGCCGCCGCCACGTCATCAGCGCCTGGAATCCGAGTTTCATCGACGAGATGGCCTTGCCCCCATGCCATTGCCTGTTTCAATTTCATGTGGCGGAGGGCAAATTGAACTGCCAGCTTTACCAGCGCAGTGCAGATACGTTCCTCGGCGTCCCGTTCAACATCGCGTCATACGCCTTGCTGACCATGATGGTCGCCCAAGTCGTGGGGTTGGAGCCCGGTGAATTCGTGCACACGTTTGGGGACGTTCACCTCTACCTGAACCACGTGGATCAGGCGAGGGAACAGCTCACGCGCGAGCCCCGTCCGTTGCCGCAAATGATCTTGAACTCGGACGTGACGGACCTGTTTGACTTCACGTACGACGACTTTGAACTCGTCAACTACGATCCACATCCGCACATCAAGGCGGCAGTAAGCGTCTAATTCTCATGCGCATCAGCACCATTGCAGCAGTCGCGTCCAACGGCGTCATTGGCAAGGACAACGATTTGGTTTGGTCCTTGCCCACAGACATGCGATTTTTCATGGAAACGACCGCAGGTCATGTTGTGATCACAGGCCGCAAGAATTACGAGAGCATCCCCGAGAAGTACCGACCCCTCAAGGGTCGGACCAATATTGTGATCACACGCAACCGCGACTACCGCGCAGAAGGCGCCATTGTGGTGCACGACTTGCGGGATGCGTTGGACAAGGCTCATGCGATGGGGGAGACCGAGTGCTTCATCATCGGAGGAGGCCAAATCTACCGGCACGCCTTGGTGGGCAACATGGTGGACACACAATACATCACCCACGTGGACGCTTCGCCGGAAGGGGATGCGTTTTACCCCGACGACGCGTGGTCAGGATGGTCAGAGGAAGAGTTGGGCACGCACGAGGCGGATGAAAAGCACGACCACGCTTACGTCATCAAGCGCTACGCACGTCCAACCACATGAACGACATCGCCCTCGGCATCACGCACATTACAGATTGGCAGGGGTACGACCACATGCTTTACCTCCTGGCTCTCGTCGCGCGGTATGACCTTCGTCATGCCGGCAAAGCGGCGCTTCTCGCCACGGCATTCACTGTGGGGCACAGCCTGACGCTGGCCGTGGCGTCGCTGGACTTGTTCCGCGTGCCGGGGAATTGGGTGGAGTTTCTGATTCCAGTGACGATTTTGATCACGGCAGTGTGGAGCTTGAGGAGTGGCGAGGGCTCAGCCCAAACCCGCCGTCGGACGTACGTCATGGCGGCGGGTTTTGGGCTCATTCACGGCCTGGGGTTCAGCTCGTTCTTTCGGATTTCCCGCGACGAGACGGCGGGGCTCATTGGTGGCTTGTTCCGCTTCAACCTCGGCGTGGAAATCGGACAACTCGTCATTGTAGCTGTCATGCTGGCCTTGGCCAGCATGCTGAGGGCCGCCAAGGTGTCCGAGCGGGACCAACAGTTGTTTGTCTGCGGCGGTGCCGTGTTTTTGTCTCTGTTGATGGCCTTGGAGCGGTTGCCGTGGTAAAGCAGGTGCTGATTGCACTCGTGCGGGTGTACCAGGTGGTGCTCAGTCCGTGGTTGGGTTCCAATTGCCGTCACGATCCCACGTGCAGCCGGTACGCCATCGAAGCCCTCGAAACGTGGGGCGCCTGGAAGGGCTTGTTGTTGACCCTACGTCGGGTGTCCCGCTGTCATCCTTGGGGCACGCAAGGCCACGATCCCGTTCCCCAGAAAACCTGCACGGATTCCTCGGAACCGTCGTCGTAAATTGCCGTCATGAAGCAAATTCAGCACTCCTTCCTCAGCGCACTGACCTTGTCGGCTTTGCTGCTCGTGGCGCTCCCAGGATGTCATTCACACGAAGACAGCGCGACCATGAAAGAGGCGCGAGCCTTGAATGAAGAGACCACCGAAGTGGGCCGCAAATTCCACCAGCGCATCGACATGATCCGAGAGGACTTGCAGGCGCAATTGGAGGGCAACCCCGGTGGTCTTGTGGGTTCTTTTGAAAGTGCACTTTCGCAGTTGGATGCGTTGGATGCGCGCTACGAGACGTGGATGTCTCACCAAATTTTGTTGCCCGGTCAAACCTGCAACCACGACCACACCGACGGGGATGATCACCATCACCACGACTCGATGGACGAGTTGTCGGATGCCGACCACTTGGCCTTGCAGAAAGCGATTCGCGCCGAGTTGGACGGGTTGGTGGATGAACTCAACGCCTTGAAGCCCTGATGTCGTACGATTTGCCACAACGTCCTCGCCGGAATCGTCGGTCAGCTGCGGTACGCGGACTGGTGCGTGAAACGCACCTGACGCCGGATCATTTGATCTATCCCTTGTTTGTGCTTGACGGTGCGAACCGCCGCGAGCCCATCATCTCTATGCCCGGCATCGATCGTGTGACGGAAGACCACGCCTTGCGCGAGGTGGAATCGGCCATGGAGTTGGGGCTGTCGTCGTTTGTGCTGTTTCCCGCCGTGGACGATGCGCTCAAAGACACCAAGGCCTCGTTCGGTGTGTCGAGGGACAACTTCTACCTCCGCATGGCCCGGGCCATCAAGTCGCGCTTTCCCGAAGCGTGGTTGATGAGCGATGTGGCCATGGATCCCTACAGTTCGGACGGCCACGACGGGGTGGTTCAAGAAGGCCAAATCGTGAATGACCTCACCCTGCCCATCCTTGCGGACATGGCGGTGGTTCAGGCCGAGGCCGGCTTTGACAGCATTGGCCCGTCCGACATGATGGACGGCCGCGTGGGCGTCATTCGAGACGCCCTCGACGCTGCAGGACACACCGATACGGGAATCTTGAGCTATACGGCGAAGTACGCCAGCGCCTACTATGGGCCGTTTCGCGATGCCCTTGAGAGTGCGCCCAAGCACGGGGACAAGAAGACATACCAAATGGACCCTGCCAACCGTACGGAAGCCCTGCGGGAGGCTGAACTGGACATGGCCGAGGGTGCCGACATGCTGATGGTCAAGCCAGCGTTGTGCTACCTCGATGTCATTTTGGCTTTGAAGGAATTCAGCGACCGCCCCATCGCCGCTTACAACGTCAGCGGTGAATACGCCATGCTCAAAGCCGCGGCGGAGAAGGGCTGGATTGACTACGACAAGGCGATGCCCGAGATGCTCTTGAGCATCCACAGGGCAGGGGCCGATGTGATTTTGACCTATTTCGCGAAGGAATTCGCCCAACAGTACCGCACATGGAACGGATGAGTGCACTTCACGTGCTGACTTGGATGCTTACCGCGTGTTTCGCGTTCAGCGCCCAAGCCCAGATTACCAACATTCAACTCGACGTGTGGGACGGCAAAGGGTACCAGCCCTGTGAGCCGAGCATCGCCATGGCCCCCAACAACCCCAATGTGGTTGTGGCAGGCAGTATCCTGGACAATGTGTACCGCTCAGAGGACGGAGGCCAAACTTGGATGAAGGACAAGCTGACTTCGCCGCTCGGCGTGTTTGGCGATCCTTGTGTGGTGGCCAGCCCGACGGGCGACTTCTATTTTTTGCACCTCAGCGATCCTGAGGGGATGGGGTGGCGCAGCGAGGCCTTGCTCGATCGGATTGTGTGCCAACGTTCCACCAACGGCGGAAAGTCTTGGTCCAAAGGCGGGGGCATGGGGCATACGCCGCCCAAAGACCAGGACAAGGAATGGGCCGTCGTCAACCACGACGGTTCCCGGATTCACGCGTGTTGGACCCAATTTGACGCCTACGGCAGCGAGGAGCCTGGAGACAGCACGACCATCCTGTGCAGTTTCGCCAACGCCAAAGGCAAGAAGTGGTCCGCTCCCGTCCGCGTCAGCGACAAGGCAGGCGATTGCATCGACAGCGACGACACGGCCGAGGGCGCCGTCCCTGCAGTCGGCGTGAACGGCGAGATTGTCGTGGCATGGGCGCTCGGTCCGTGGATCTATTTCGACAAGAGCGTGGATGGAGGCCAAACCTGGGGCGAGGACCGCATTGTCGCCGACATCGTCGGCGGTTGGGACCAAACCATCCCCGGCATCGGCCGCGTCAACGGCATGCCCGTGACGTGTGTGGACACCAGCCAGGGCCCACATCGTGGCCGCATCTACATCAATTGGACGGATACCCGAAATGGGGACACCGATGTATGGTTGACCTATTCCGACGACGGGGGAGAGACTTGGTCCACGACCCGCCGTGTCAACACCGATGGGGCAGACCGTGACCAGTTCTTCACGTGGATGACCGTGGATCCCGTCCGGGGAGATGTGCACGTGGTGTTTTATGACCGGGGACACAATGACACGCGCGAGGACCGATCCACCCATGTGGTGGTCGCGTCAAGCACCGACGGGGGCGAGTCCTGGACCAACCGAACGGTGTCCGAGACGCCCTTCACGCCCGAAGGAAAGGTGTTCTTTGGGGACTACAACAACATCGCCGCTGTCGACGGCCACGTGCGTCCGATTTGGACGCGTGAAGAATTCGGGGTATTGAGCGTATGGACCGCGCTGCTCGACTTGCCTTAAGCCGAATACCGCGCCTCAAACGCGCCTCTAATGCGCGCGGCAACGTCTGCGAGTTCTTCCTGCGTGACTTGCAGTTTGGGCCGCTCAAAATTGATGTCGGCCACAGCGTTGAGGGGAATCAAATGAACGTGGGCGTGGGGGACTTCGAGGCCAATCACGGCCTGCCCAACCCGTTGACAGGGCATGACGTCTTCCATGGCGAGGGCCACCTTTTGGCTGAAGACGTGAAGCTCACCCAACAGCGAAGGCTCGAGGTCCCAAATGCGGTCGACTTCCACCTTGGGAATGATCAGCGTGTGTCCTGGGGCGAGTGGCATGATGTCTAAAAACGCCAAAAACGTCGCATTCTCGGCCACGCGGTGGCAGGGAATTTCACCCGCCACAATCTTGCTGAAAATGGAAGCCATCAGCGAGAGATCTCCAAAATCTCAAAGGGGATGATGCCCGCAGGCACCGACACCTCTGCAATGTCTCCTACGGCCTTTCCAAGCAATCCTTTGCCAATCGGGCTGTCGACGGAGATCTTCTTCTCGGCGAGGCTGGCCTCGTTCTCGGCCACCAAGGTGTAGGTCACTTCGGCGCCGTTCTTTTGGTTCTTGATGCGGACCTTGCTCAGGATAAAGACCTTGCTGTTGTCGATGTCCGAGTCGTCGATGACGCGGGCATTCGCAAGCAGGTTTTCCATCTTGTTGATTTTGGCTTCCAGCATGCCCTGCGCTTCCTTGGCGGCATCGTATTCGGCGTTCTCGCTCAAATCCCCCTTGTCCCTTGCCTCGGCGATTTGCTGAGAGATTTTGGGACGCTCCACGGTCTTCATCTGATGAAGTTCATCTTTCAGATTCTGGAGGCCTTCAGCGGTGTAGTAAGAAACGTTCGACATGGTGTGTGATTCAGAAAGGAAGTTGGTTGTGCGCTTTCGCGACGATGTCTCCCGCGACGTGGGAGAACACAAACGAGAGGGCGTGTGGCCCTCTCGTACATGAAAATAGGAAAGATTCCGCGGATGTCCTCTTACAGCGAGATTTTCACGCCGAGCGTGTGTGTCCCGTTGAAAGGATTAGTCGTGCGGTAGCTGTAATCGAGTTTCAAGGTGGCGCCCTCACCTGCTGGGAGGTTCAAGCCAATGCCGCCAGCAGGACCGGTGTAAGCCGTGGTCACATCTTGGCCTCCGATCAAGCCTTGCTCCCAGAGGTAGCCTCCGCGAAGCACCAGACGGTCACCGAGGTTCGCTTCCAAGCCGCCACCAAACTGGTCTTTGGTGAAGCTGTTGGATACAAACTGGCCTGTGGCGGTCACCACAGTGTTGTCGTTGGAGACGACGTCTACTGCAACGCCGATGTTGACCAAAGAGGGCAACTCGTACTTCTCAGAGCGTTGGAACACCGTCAGAGCTTCGTCGGCACCTTGGGGCGTCGCTGTGACGGTTAAACCGTCACCTGCGTAACGCATGGGGGCACCCACATTGCGAAGGGCAATGCCAAAGCGCAAACCGTCGTTCTCACCCGTCACGTAGCGAATGCCTGCATCGAAGCACACTCCGCTCGCACGGACGTTGCTGATGCTTTCGCTGACAATGCGCATGGTCAATCCACCGTAGATGGAGTTGGAGAACTCCTTCGAGTAGGTGACACCAATGTTGCTGAACGCAGGCGAGAATGAGCCAATGCCACCTTCAGGTAGGTCTTCAGTGGTGATGGGGATGTCGCCAAAGCTCATGCTTGTGACGCTCAAACCGAGCACGCCAGAGTCGCCCACTTTGGTAGCGAAGCCCAACGAATTCAATGAGATGCCGGTGCCACCGAGGTACATGCTGTTGGCGAAGGCAAGTTCATTGCGCTCCACAAAGGCGAGGCCTGCGACGTTCAAAAACGTGCTTTCCAGTCCTTTCACAGAGGCCATGTTGCTTCCGGCCAAACCGTTGGACGCTGCCCAAGGGTTGATCAAAAGCTGACCAGCACCCGCGGAACCTGCACGGTCAGGGTTGCCAGCAAAGGCTGTTCCAAAGGCCATCAAGGCCACGAGGAGGAGGGATGTATGCTTCTTCATGAGAGGTTGCAAATCAGAAGTTGTCAAGGTCAACAGGACGCATCACGCCGAACCACTTGCGGATGGCTTGACCGACCCCCGGGACGTCAATGTGAATGATGTAGACGCCACCGGCAATGGGCACGTTGGCTTCGTTCTTGAGATCCCAGTCCACGTAGGTCAAGGGATCTGCTTTGTCGTAGGTCCGAATCAACGTGCCAGACAGGTTGTAAATGCGCACCGTGCAAACTTCGGGGAGGTTCACAATCTTGACGCGGTTGTCGAGCTTGTTGGTCTCGTATTGGCTGTAGGCGTAGTACGGGTTGGGCACCACGCTGATTTCCTCGAGCATCTCTTCAAGCACCGTCACCTCGTTGACCCGCGTGGCCACGTCCTCCGTAGAGAAGGTGTACAGAGGGTCCCAGTTGTTCTTGGCGTTGTCGACGTTGTCGGTGTTGACGACGGAGGAGCTGTACTTGTCGTACGGACGTGCCACACGGAGGCTCACACGCGTCTCGTTGGGGATGAGTCCCTCTTCGACAGGCAACATGGGGAAGTCCGCATTGCTGAGTGCCGAGCCCACCCACGCACAGTCGCGGAACGCGCGGCGCTCCGAGCTGATGTTGGGGTCCAAGAGCTGCTCCATGAGGAAGGCGCCCTTGTCGTACGCACGCATGCGGTTCTCAGTGCCTGAGGCGGCCTGACCGTTCTTGAAGACGTAGATCCAGTGCTGTCCGCCCGAGTATTTGGAGTTGGGCGACGGGTTCCAAATCATGTCCTTTCCGTTGTCGGCGCTGAGCCACGAGTCCTCACCAAAGGCCATGTTGAGACGCTCTCCCGTGGAGAGGTCGATGGCGTAGCCTGGGAACCATCCCATGCCGACGTTGCTGATGAGGTTGGCCTCTGATGAGACGCCGCCTTCGGCCACTGTACGGCCCTTCTTGTCGACGGACGCATGGCGGCGGAGGTTCATCTTTTCGACCGAACCTGAAGCGCCTGTGGCGTTCTCTGCAAGGACGCTGTTGGGCTGCATCTCCAAAACGGGGCAGCGCGTCCACTTGTCGGTGTCGCTGGTGAAGACCACGTCGATGCTGTTCGTGGACTCTGGCGTGTTCCACTGTTGCAAGCGGATGAGATCGCTACGCGTTGGCGCGTACAACGGCGTGAATTCGTAGGTCGTGCCAGTGGCAGGATCTTCGACGTCCGCCTCGGTGTACGACACCACACTGTAGGGTGCCCACGTGCCTCCGAGGAAGCCCTCGTACACTTCGTCCTCGTCCATCAAGTCGTTGTAGACAAGCTCGTAGGCCGACTCGTCGTCGCCTTCCTGTGTGCCCGAACGGATCCAGTTGTCCTCGGTGAAGCCCTCGCCGTCAGGCAAGCCCAAGAGCCAGGGCTCCTGAGGGTTGGAGAAGGTGATGGACGATCCGAGCACGGTGGCCACGTCGGTGCCTGAAGGGTACACCGTCTGGTGCACCGTCACGCCGAGGCCCCATTGCAAGATGAGCTGCTCGTTGAGCACGTCGATGGTGCGGTCGCTGGTGACAATGGCTTTGGCCGAGTCGCTGGACGTCATGGCCGTGTCGAGCATGGTGGTGTTGGTGAGCACCCACTCCACGTCTTCGCCTTCGTCGAGGTTGCCGGCTTCGCCCAAGACGCGCAGTTCAAACTGATCGTTGGGCACAGAAAGCGGATCCACCACGCGGACGGAGACAGGACCGCGGCCCCCTGCGTAAGTCACCTCGGCGAGCTTGCCGTTGCCGCTGGCCACCAGCGCGTCTTCGCTTTCCACGGTCAAGGCCACGTCGTTAAGACCGTTTCCTTGGCCCTCAAGGCGCGTCAAGGTCACACCGTCGCCGTAGGCGGCAGACTGAATCAAGCCACCCGACTCGGGCGTGGGCTTGTGTGGCGTCCCGCTGTACACGCGAATGGAACCCACGGCGGCCTTACGAGAAGCCTTGTATTGCACATCCTGTCCAGAACCCGTGTTGGGGTCATACTCCTCATAGTTGTTGTAGCCGTAGGCCAAGGCCATGAAGTAGTAAGTCTTGTGGTTGATCAAGGCGTTGTCACCTTGGGCAAATGCGTCCTTCGTCACCTGGAAGCTGTGGGACACACCTTCGTTGTCTCCGTTGGCCATCAACGTGGGGACGGGAAGCCCCATGTCGTTGTCCTGGACGTAGTTGACCACCACATCGATGTCGTTGGTCACGTCGCATTGGAAGATGAGACGTGCCTGGTCGATGTCGCTCAAGTCGGCGGGGGACACCTCGCTGTTGGCCAGTTGGTAAATTTGGTAGCCCTCGAAAGAGTATGAGCGGCTCAAGCTGTCGTACAACCCACCGTTGATGTCAAACTTGGGAATTCCGGGGTCGAACTGGAGGTAATCCTCTTGGTAGTTGTTCGACAAGGGGTTGTCGTTGGTCAGATAGAGGATGAGCTCGTTTTCGAGTTCCTGTACCGTAACGTCTGGCGCATCTGGACCAGAGACAATCTCAAAGCAGTTGTCAAACAATGCCTGTGCCTTGTCGTCCGCAATGCGCATCAACTTGACGCTTTCCTCAGGGTCACCCGCGGTGGCACGTGCCCACACCACACCCATGGTGATGTTGTTGTAGTCACCCGGTTCGAGGGTAAACGGACCGGCAGCCTGAATGAATCGACGGTCGGCAGGCGGGTTGCCTGAGGTCACCTCGGTCCATGGATCCACCGTGGTTCCACTCGTTCCCCAGTTGAAGGGGTCAGTGTCGCCAGGGAACATGTAGTCGGCTTCGATGTCCAAGTTGGCCCCTGTGGCGGCACTCACGCCGTCACCTCCGTACGCCATCTTTTGGCCATTTTTCCAAATGCCGTTCATGTAGTTGTAGAAGTGGAGCGGCGTGGAAGGCTCACCGTTGATTTGGTTTCCACTGTTGTTGTAGTACACAAAGCGGCGCATGCCGAATCGTTCGTTGTCCACAATGCCATCTCCGTAGCCAATGCCAATGCCCTCGTAGGGAATGCCCAACGAGTCAATGGCGTTGCTGAAGTTGCTGGTCAGCGGGTTGTCGATGCTGTCCGTGTCTTGGTAAGGACCTTCGAAGAAGTCGATGCCCACGGCAGGAGGGTTCTCGCCGTAGCCCTGAGAGCTTGAAGAAGGCTCATCCACGGCATCTCCGTTGTAGCTGTAGCCGAGGCCACGCTGTACGTCACATCCCACGTAGTCATCTGTGGCCGTTCCAACGTCGGCGTCGACCCACACGCCGAAGTAGGTGTTCGCCAAGGTTTGGGTTCCTTGGTTGATCAGCACGTAGTTGTGGAATGTCATGTTGTTGACCTCGTCGTTCGTTGAGAACGCGAAAGCCTGTGCACGAATCTCCATGCCGATGGGCTCACCCTGAGACTCCGAGTGGACGTTGCCTTTGTCGTTGAAGATCCAGTAGAAGTTGCGGTCGCCGTAGAGGGGAACGATGTCCTCACGCTTCCGGTTTTTGCAGTCGATTTCTTGCAAGAAGTCGTACCAAGGGTAGTCTCCATTGTCTGGAGAGTAGAACCCGTCGCCATCGTAATCCTTAAACGGGGCGAGGTAGTAATCTTGGTTGGCCTCCGTGTTTCCGTGTGCAGGGTAGTCGCGGAAGTAAGAAGGCATGGCGTAGCCATCGGGGAATTCCTCGTCCACCGTGCCGCCTGCTACGGCGTCGAAGTACTGACGGTGACGCTGTGCATCGGAACGCGTAGACACAAAGAACTCGTCGTACTGGTTGCAGACTTCAGCGTCGATTTCAGCCGAGCCATCGTTGGTCAAGGGGCCCGTCCAGTAGTCGTTTCCGCGGCCACGGAACGTCAAGGCGGCGAGCTTCAACTGTTGGTCAGGGCTGATGCCACCCATCCACAAGGCACCGGCGTAGAGGGAGCTGATGCCGCCGCCCTTGGGCACTTCGTAAGATGCTTGGCTCGTGGCGCGGTCTTGCCACAACGATCCGCCCGTTTCAATGAGGGCACGGACGTTGTTCCATTCGAGGTCGCGGAGTCCCGTGGCTGGGGCGCAAGCCGCCGCGCGAAGGGCGGGCTGGGCATTGCTGCCCGCGGTTTCACCAGGGGTTCCGGCACCCACGTATTTGTACCCCCACGCGGTGGAGGCGATTAAACACAGGGCGGAGAGTGAGAGAATGCGATTCATGTTCTTTCGTGGCATGATCAGAAGTCAAACTTGACACCGAGACGCACCGTCCGAGGCAATCCCAAGTTGAAGGGGTTGTCCACAAACATGCTGTAGTAGTTGCGGAAGGCGTTCGGGTCGTTCTGGCTGTTGATGAGGGGTTGGTACTGGGCGGCGGCGAGGTAGCCGTCGTCGTCCGTGACACCTGTGAAGCGATACACACCGTTCACATTGCGCGTGTTCAAAAGGTTGCCGATCCAGAGGTAGACGTTGAGGTTGGTGGTCTTTGCCTTCTCACCTTCCCCACCGTATGTGATGGTGAAGTTTTTGTCGAGGTTGGCGTCCAACCCAAACTGCCATGGGAGGCGGCTTCCGTTGATGGAGCCCTCCGTCGACGGGCTGATCTCACCCGTGATCGGCGTGGGAATCACGCTTGCCGTGTAAGGCGTACCTGAACCGAGGTTGGCGATGAAGTTCAAACCTGTGTTGGCGAAGAGCTGACGTTCCTTACCGCCAATGTTGGCAACAGGTCCGTTGTAGCTCTCACCTGATCCGTAGCGGTAGTCCACATTGGCGACGATGCGGTGACGCTGGTCGTAGTTGAACGGGATGATGGAACGGAGGTTGGGCAAGCCCGCGTTGATCAGGGCCAAGGCCGTCTGTGTCGTGGAGCCTGTTCCATCGGCGAACTGCAACGTGTAGTTGGCGTTCAAACGGACGTTGCCCGTGCGACGCAAGTCGTATCCGACAGTAAAGCCTTTCACCGTACCGAAGTCGAGGTTGCCAAACGCGCGGTACGGACGTGGGTACGCACCTGTGAAGTTCCGCACCTGAATCATGTCGCGCATCTCTTTGTAGTACGCAGAAATCTTGAGGCTGGACGTCTTGGTCAACACTTGCTGGAAGCCCAATTCGTAGTCGATGGTCTTCTCCGGGCGCAAGTTGGGATTGGAGATCAAGTTGTTCCGGCTCTCCAAGAAGAGGTAATCGATGGGAGAGAAGCGGTTGCTCGAAGTGGGACGCTGCGTTAAGATGTCATAGTGCGCGAAGAACACGGCCTCGTCACTGATGTTGAACGAGAACGAAATGCGAGGCATGATGTTCACGGCAGGGTCGTAGTCGCGGAAAGCTTCTGACGTCAACTCAAACGGATCGTCACCGGTTGCATTGTCGTTGGGCTTCAACCAAGGCGCAGGGTAGGCCGTGTTTACCGCGAGAATGTCCGGGTCAGAGATCTCGGTACCCTGGGCGTTGTACCAAGTGTCTCCGCTGCGGTAACCGACAATGGCGCTTGGGTCTTCCAAGGCGTCGGTGTACACGGTGAAGTCATCCCCAATGTTGTCTGGAATGTCGTTGTTGCCGCTCAGTTGGTCCACCAACGTGCCACGGATGTCACCCACACTGTAAGACTGGCCGACCACGTAGGGATCCTTCAAGACAGGCTGGTTGGCGTCGAATCGGTCGACACGCAGACCCACGTTGAAGATGATGTCGTCAAACGTGAATTTGTCCATGATGTATCCCGCGATGTAAATGGGCTCGTAGGCGCCAATGGGACGGGTGTTGTACCCCGCATCGTTGGTTTCGGTGAAGAATTCCTCGATGGTGGGGCGGTTGTTCGTCTTGTTCCCGTAAGGATCGTAACCGCCGTAAGAGACCAAGTTTGAACCTTGGTTCAACAGGTCATCGGCACCAAACATGTTCAACGAGTAGAAGTCGGGGTCGATGGCGTCGATGTTGATCAACTCACGGTCATCTGCGCCAAGCGCTTCGCGTAGGTTCGCGTCGAATTCGAACTGGTTGTCACCCAAAAGGCGATCGTACGTCACGTAGTAGTCGGTACCCACGTTGGTCACCGTGCTGTCTGACTTGTCGATCTCCTTGATGTGCGAGTTGGCCGTCAAACGCGCCAATGTCCACAACCCCACAGGGCTGAGGTTGAAGAACGCGTCGCGACGCTGCTCGTATTCAAAACCAATTTGCAGCGCGTGGTCTCCGATGTCTCCAGAACCTGCCGCGCTCACGCGGAATTGCTGGTCATTGAAGATGTTGTAGCTGTTGCCTTGCGCGCCAACGTAGCTCCAAAGGCCGTAGGTGCTGGAGGGGTTTTGGCCGTTCAACAATGCGTTGCCGTTTTGCACCTCCAACAAGCTGGAGTAGGGGCCGGGCTCAAACTGTAAGGTGTTTCCTGGTCCGAAGGTGGCCCCTGAGTTGTTTTCGAACAACGAGAAGAATTGATCGTTGATGGCTGCGAGCTCGGGATTGAAGGCCGAGCTTTCAAAGGTCACGAGCGTGTCCTGCCATCCGTTGTGGACGTAGCGACCTGAAGCTTCGTTGTAGCGGTAGCTGTTTCGCTGGAAGACGTCAAACTTTCCGACGTGGCCGTAGCGGAAGAAGTTGTCTCCGTGGCTGATGTCCTGACGCTTGAAGTAGCTCTGGCTGTAGTCGGCCATGATGGAGTAGAAGACGTTCTTCAATCCACCGCTGCCGCCTTCACCTTCTTCGTCCACAAAGCGCTGAGAAAACTTGACATATCCGCGCCAGTCGAGGCGAGAGGTTTGGTTGTTGTTCTCCCAGTTCATCAAAGAGAGTCCGCGGTCAAACTCATTGTTGAGCTGCACCGAACCGGTCGCACCAAAGGTCAATTGGGTCGTTTCGTTGGTCGCCACGTCGATCTTGGCCACCAGGTTGGCGGACTGGCGAGAGGCGTTGAGACGTGTAGGTACACGGATGAAGTCGTCTGCCGTCAAGAAGTCGGCATTGAACAACGCACCGTTGACATCACCTGAAGAGCTGATGTTTTGTCGGAGCGGGTTGGCGAGCAAGGAGTCACGTGCGGCGTCCGTCATGCGGTACACCCCGTCCATCGTGGGACGCGTGTCTGCTTCGTACGTGTAGTTGCCAGACAAGAACAACCCAAGAAGGGGGTCGGTCTTGTTGCCCTCGGCGTCCTTGCGCCAGGCAATCGGACCTGAAGCCGAAGCCTCTGCCAAGTTGTAGCCAAAGCGGTCGAGGCCGTAAGCAGTTTCACCAACAGGAATGCCTGAGGTGATGACTTCACCACCTCCAAACCAATTCCGGCTCGAGTTCCGGAGCGAGATGTTGATCACACCCCCTGTGGCGTCACCAATGTTTGCGGGGATTCCCCCGGTCACCACCTGCACTTCTTCAATAGCTGACTTGGGAAGGGCTGAAGAGCCGCGGACCTTGATGCCGTCGATGTAGTACCAAGTTGAAGACGTACGTGCACCACGGATGCTGACACCACCGTCTGTTCCCGCTGTGCTGGCACCTGCCACCGTTTGGGCGATGCTCGTGGCGGAACGGCCGGGGAGCTTGTCAATGTCTTCACGGCTGACCGTGCCCCCTGAGGCACCACCGTCTTTGTCGATCAAAGGCACCGAGTATTCGACAACCTCAGCTTCTTCCATCATCACACCAGCACCGAGCTCGGCGTTGACGAATTGAATCTTGTTGGCCGTGATTTTGACGCCGGTCACTTTTTTGGCTTGGTAGCCCACAAAGCTGACAAGGACGTCGTACGAGCCCGGTTGAATCGGCTTGATGGTGTATTCTCCATCGAAGTCGGTGTTCGTACCGGCCACTTGGTTCCCATTGAGGAACAAAACCACACTGGCAAAGGGGAGGGCGTCTTTCGAATCGAAGTCCGTCACGCGTCCTTTCAGCGTTCCTTGGCCCACTTGCGCCACCGCGCTGAAGCTCATCAGAAGCGCCCCCAAAATCGTTGCAAACCGCATCATGCGTCTAGAATTTTCAGGCAATACAGGTATAGGGGCCAAATATAGGCCAACCCTACTCAGAAAGCTAAAGAGTGTAAATACGTTGCAAACCAAGGGAATGAGCGGCTTTGGGCCTTTTTTACCACGTTATTCTACGCCGGTTTCAGTGCTTTTTCCAGCTGCGCCTCACGCTCAACCGTTGCCACCACGACACGGTTCTTCCGTCCCTGTGACGACGGGCTTTTTCTTGGCCCTTGCGCATGCGTTTGCGCACATTGCCTTTCTCGTGATTCTTGTTTCGGCGCTTTGTCCGTGAGCTGCTTCCTTCGGGAATGATCAAGTTTTTTTCGCGTCCCGTTTGCTGGTGCTTGTAGTGGCGTTCTTGAAGCTCTTTGTAGTTCTTCTCGAACTCCTTCATCGCCTTTTTCTCGGCCTTCGCCGCTTCCTTCATGCGGCGCTCTTCCGCTTTGCGTTCGCTGCGGGATTGGCTGGCTTCTTGCGCCTTCGCAGGACTCCCCACCATCCAGCCCAAACCGACCAGCATCACCACCACGCGCGAGACGCGTTGCAACACATGGGGCTTGGGGATTCGTGTCAAGGCGAGAGGGCTGTGAATTGCGTCCAGGCTTCGTCGGCGCTTGCGCAGGGCATGCCGCACGCACCTTCCACACAAACATACCACCGGACCGGGTCGTCGCCGTCGGGTCGTTTTCCTTCCATCCACGTTGGAATGTGGGAAGACTCAGGCCAAACGCCGTGCACCAACGTTCCTGGCCTCGCCTCTGACCACCACCCGTCCAACTGAGTTTGCACCAGCTCGCGACTTGGGGCGGCGACCACGATTTGGCCCCAAGGCATCGACATGTCTACCCAAGCCCGCATCCAACGGGCAGAGCGTTCGAGTTGGGGTGTGCCGAGCAAGTGCCGGGCCGTCAGCCTCCGGGCCATGACCCGCCATGCCGGAATGTCGCATGCCCACCCGAGTGTCCACAGGCAGGATGCCAGGGTGGCATTCGCAGAGGGTATGACGCTGTCGTCGGTGCTTTGCTTCGTGGCAAACAGGGATTCGGCTTCCCGACTCGTGAACCAAAATGTGTCGGCCTTCTCGTCAAAGAAGCGTTCCAGCGTGACGGCCATCCACGCCCGGGCTTCGCGCAACCAGTGTTCATCGAGCGTGGATTGATGAAGCTCGATCATGGCTTCAATGGTCAGGGCGTAATCTTCCGCGAAGCCCTCGACCTCGGGCCCGCCGTCTGCATGCCAGCTCCGGCGCAAGACATGGCTTTCGCCGGGCAGGGTGGCGACGTCACGCAAAAACACGCCTCCGCGCTCGGCCCGTGCGACCCACTCCGGGCGGTGCATCAGGCGACCCGCTTTGGCGAGCCCCGTCACGGCAAGCGCCGTCCAGGCGGTCAGGACCTTGTCGTCCAGTCCGGGCTTCGCACGTCCCGAGGCTGGGCTGTCCCGCCAGTCGGACAGCTGCTTCAAGGTCTCGGCCATGCGCCGCTGCTTGGCGTCGTCCGCCCAAAGCGCGTCGTCATGGACGGCGGGACGCATGAGGACGTTTTGGCCTTGTTCCCAAAAACTCCGTCCACCCACGTCAAACAGCTCAATCGCTTCCTTGCGCGCCTCCTCGTCGGGCAGCGCCGCCTTCAAATCGGCCATGCGCCACACGTAATACGTGCCTTCCGCGCCGTCGCTGTCCGCGTCGAGCGCCGATCGAAATCCCCCGCTTGGGTCGTCCAATTCGCGCGTCAAAAAGGCCGCGACCCCCTCCGCGGCCTGCATCAGTGCCGGGTGGGGTGTGCGCCTCCACGCTTCGGCATAGGCTCCCAACAACTGGCCGTTGTCGTAGAGCATTTTTTCAAAGTGGGGCACGTGCCAACGTTCGTCGACGCTGTAGCGGGAGAATCCGCCCCCGACGTGGTCGTGAATGCCCCCTCGGGCCATGGCGCGCAACGTCAACATGGCGTGGTCGCCCAGCGCGTCTCGCCATTCAGGCGTCCAGCCGAGCGGCCCTGAGCGCGCCTCGCCTTTCGGTGTCCGACCCGCATCCGCCAGCCGAAGCCAGCACTCGATTTGGCAGGGGAGGGGAAACTTCGGGGCGCCACGTCCGCCGCCGTATTCGGGGTCCCAGGTTGCGCGCCAGCGCGCCAACCCTTCCATCATATGAACATCGACGTGCTGTTGCAAGGCATCGCCCTCGGACCCTGGAACGTCGACCAGCGTCTCGCCTGCAGGCTCGCCTTTTGGCGCATCGTCCATGGCACCCACCGCCTCCGCGAGCTGTGCTGCGTACGCCTCCACTTTCTCGGGATCTTCTTTCCACACCTCGAGCACCGCGTTGAGCCCGGCGAGCCATTGCGCCTTGAGGAAATACGTCCCACCCCAAATCGGCCGTCCATCCGGCAGCGCCACGCAATTCAGCGGCCAACCTCCACGACGGGTCATCAGTTGCACAGCGTCCATGTACACTTGGTCCACGTCCGGCCGCTCTTCGCGGTCGACTTTGATGCTCACAAAATGGGCGTTCATGAACACGGCTGCCTCCTCATCCTCAAACGTTTCGTGCTCCATCACGTGGCACCAGTGGCAGGCACTGTAGCCCACGCTCACGATCACCAATTTGTGCTCCTCGCGCGCCCGCTGCCAAGCCGCTTCACCCCACGGCACCCAATCCACCGGATTGTGCTGGTGCTGTTTCAAGTAAGGGGACGTCGACTGCGACAGGGCGTTGGTGTGCATCACCTCAAACTTACAATGTCGCGCACCACGACAGACCCCGCTTCGATTCAGGGTCTTGGGTCAACATGAAAAGGGGAGCGCGCGAATCAGAACTTCGCACGGCCGCGGCCCATACGGCTGCTGCCTGGCTTGCTGGGGCGGCGCTTCACGGTGCGGCGCTTGCTGCTGTAGTTGTTCCGGCGGAAGTTGCTGGAACCCATCACCACCTTGCTCGCGGTGATTTGCAATGTGCCGTACGTGTCGTTGCGGTCGGGATTGCCACGAGGGCTTTCGTAGGCCGCATCCCAGCGGAAGCTGTTGAGGAAACCCACAGGATCGTCAACGCCCGCCGCTTCTGCGGCCACGACAGAAGAAGGCTGGCTCAAAATCAGTCCGATGTCATCCAAACCTTCAGGATCGGCATACGTGAAACTCACATCGTCGATGTAATCTGTTAATGTGAGGTTCCACACAAACTCGATGCCCAATCGGAACTGGTAGTTCACCATGAATGAGGCTCCAAAGCCAAGTGGGAATCCGAGTGCAGCGCTTCCGTAAGTCAATTTCTCCGTCCCTACGTCTCGCAAGTCATACCAACGGTCGTAGTTCAGCTGAGAAGGGTTGGTGGTGATGTTTCCTTGGGCGTAGTGGTACTCTGCCGCATCCCGGTCGAGCTGGGCCTGGGGGTTGTGCACAAACCCTGTTACGCCTAGGGTGGCGTACGTGTTGACCCCCACGCGAAGCTTGCTCGTGTAGCGGGTGATCATGGGCTGAGAGAAGAGGTTGATTTCTCCCCGCAAGCTCAGTTCATTGACGTAGTTTCTGAAATGGGCGTTCCGCGTGCGACGGGCAGGGTTGGTCGACAAGTTGTCGTAGTCTTCGAGGTAGACCGTGCCGAGTTGGGCCCGAACGGCGAACATGCTCGATACGCGGTAGCGTGCGAAGACGTGGGTGGACAATTTGGTTTGTCCGAAGTGCAAGTCAGCTGCAAAATCTTGACGCGTCAAGTTGTCCCCTCCAATGTCCCCGAGGTAATTGGCTGTGCCGATGGCAAAGCCGTAATCCAAGGCGTATTGCGCCGAGGTCTGGGTTTGCGCGGCGCCTGCCATGAGCAGGGTGGTCAAAGTGAAGGTTTTGAGCAAGTTGAATTGCATGGGGGCAAGGTACAAACGGCCGTCCAAAAAAGCACGCCTTGTTTTCGTTCACGAAGATGTGCGCCTTTTGTTCACATGGTGTGCAGAGCTCGAAAGCGCGAATTATTTTTGAAGCCAAATGAACGCCACGTCTCCCGCCCCCGCCGCCGTTGCGGCCGCCGATGCCCTTCAGCACGACCCTGAAGTGGCCGCCCTCGTTGACCGCGAACGCGTCCGTCAAGTTGAAGGCGCCGAGCTCATCGCCTCTGAGAACTACACCAGTGAAGCCGTCATGGCCGCACAGGGAAGCATTTTGACCAACAAATACGCCGAGGGCCTGCCCCGCAAGCGCTACTACGGCGGATGTGAGTTCGTGGACCAAGTGGAGCAGCTCGCGATCGACCGCCTGTGCAAGCTGTTCGGCGCCGCGTGGGCCAACGTGCAGCCGCACTCTGGCGCCTCTGCAAATTCTGCAGTGATGCTCGCTTGCCTCAAGCCCGGCGACACCATTTTGGGCTTTGACCTTGCGCACGGCGGTCACTTGACCCACGGCTCTCCGGTCAACTACAGCGGCAAGCTGTACCGCCCCACCTTCTACGGGGTGGAAAAGGAGACCGGGCGCATCGACATGGACAAGGTGGAAGCGACGGCCAAGAAGGAGAAGCCCCAAATGATCATTTGCGGCGCCTCCGCCTACGCCCGCGAGTGGGACTACGCGCGCTTCCGGGCCATTGCCGACGAGGTCGGGGCCATTCTCCTTGCCGACATCTCTCATCCCTCAGGCCTGATTGCAGCGGGCTTGCTCGACAACCCACTTCCGCACTGCCACGTGGTGACTTCCACCACGCACAAGACCCTGCGCGGTCCACGCGGTGGCATCATCATGATTGGCAACGACTTTCCCAACCCGTGGGGCTTGACCACGATGAAAGGTGCCGTCCGCAACTTCAGCTCGTTGCTCGACAGCGGTGTCTTCCCAGGCATGCAAGGCGGACCTCTTGAGCACGTCATTGCCGGAAAGGCGGTGGCCTTCGGAGAAGCCCTCCAGCCCAGCTACAAAACGTACTGCCAACAGGTCATCAAGAACGCCCAAGCCATGGCAGGTGCATTTGTGGAACGCGGTTATGACCTCATCAGCGGAGGCACCGACAACCACCTCATGCTCATTGACCTTTCAAACAAAGGCGTCACGGGCAAGCTCGCCGAGCAAGCCCTGGGACAAGCGCACATCACGGTGAACAAGAACATGGTGCCGTTTGACACCCGTTCGCCATTTGTGACGTCGGGTATGCGTGTCGGCACCCCCGCGGTCACCACCCGCGGTCTGGTCGAGTCCGACATGGTGCAGCTCGTCGGGTGGATGGACTCTGTCCTTCAAGCGCCCGAAGACGATGCAGTCATTCAGCGTGTCGGGGATGCCGTTCGCGAGAAGTTTGCGGCCTACCCGTTGATGGGGTAATGCCCCATGGGATTCGGGGCCGCTGAATGCGCGGAGGAAAGCGGTGAGATGGCGACGTATTTTGCGGCGTGAGCGAGTCGATTTCATCTCCTGCTGAGAACTCAGCTTCGTTAGACATCTCGCTGGATTTGTCGACGTTGCCGCTGGATTTTCGATTCGCGGTGATGCAATCTGCCTTGCTCGCAGGCATTGTATTTGTCCCAAATCTCGCCGTTGGCGCTGCGTTGTCCCTGGGGATGTTGATCCTCTGGAAGCGCTGGAGCAATTGGCGTGAAGCGGTTGTGGCGGTGTTCATTGTGGCCTGCGCCCTTGCGAGCTCTCGCGCAGGGGGGCTTCAGTACTGGAAAATGCTGCGGTTGTTTTTTGCGGCCTTGGTGTTTTGGGAGTTCCTACGGAAATTTAGAGAAGGAACGGTGGTGCATCGCCGAAACGCCATGGGCTTTGTCACGGTGATCGGGCTGTGCACCGGCATTCCAGCCTTGCTTTCCCAACACGTTGCGGAGGGCCTTGAAGAAACGGTATTGCTTTCTTCCATGTGGACGGCTATGTTGGTTTTGGGACGCACCACGACTCGGGAGGAGACGTCTCGCCGCCTATCGACCCTGGTGCACGTGGGACTTGTGGTCGTGACGGTGTCGGTGGCAGGTCGGTATGCAGCCTACGACTTGAGTCATTTGAATGGACGGTTTCGCGGTGTTTTCGGCAACCCTAACGAATTTAGCCATTGGTGGTTGGGGTTGTTTGTGATGGGTCTGGTGGCCTCGAAGAACCACAAGAACCCGCGTGTGCTGACATTGTTGTGGGCCACCGCGGCATTCTATTTCTGGAGTGGAACGCGAGGTGCACTCCTTGCCGCCCTTTTTTCAGTCGCCGGCTGGCTGCTGCAAGGGGTACGATCCACGTTTTTTGCCCAAATGACGAGAATCCTTCTCGGGGGCGCGGGCATCCTTGCTTTGACCGCCGTGTCGACAGACGCATTGCTTGAACTTTTGCCAGCACAAGTGGTTCGACAAGAGAGTTTGGAGGTTGGGGGTGGTCGACTTTTGGCCTGGGAGCATGCGGCAAATCAAGTCAAGATGCGCCCTTGGCTCGGTGCGGGCGGTGGAGCTGAAGAGCGCTACTTCCGCGAGAATTACTCCTTCTTCGCCATGCAAAACCACCAAGGGCTGAGCCACAACAGTTGGCTGGCCTTTGCCATGAATTTTGGGATTCCTGCGACGCTGATTCTTTTCATCACGTTGCTTGCCCGACTTGGGTTGACCCAGCGCAATGTCCTCTTGGTGGGGTTGCTCCCCTTCGTCTTTTCTTTCACAGTGGAGGGCTGGCTGACGGCGCCCATGAGTGCAAGTTCTCCGATGCTCTTTTTTGTAGGCGGTCTGCTCTCGTCTGTTTCGCAATTCAGACCGAACAATGAGCTACGTCGCAACCTCACCCAACCACACCCGCCGCAACAGTGAGGTGCGTGGACGGATCGACAAGGATGAAGGAGCCGGTGCTGCGGTTGTCCTTGTAGCCGTCGGTCAGGAGGGGAGAGGCGGTTTTGATGCGGACGCGGGCCATGTCGTTGACGCCAATGGTGACGTCATCTTCTACGCGGTGAAGGGTGTTGATGTCAATGCGGTAGAGGACCTCGGTGATTTTCGCCTGGACGTCGCGCGTGGTGTGACGCAGAACGTAGCGGGTGGCGGGGTTGAGCGGGGCTTCACTGAGCCAGCAAAGGCGCGCATCGAGGGCTTGGGTGCTCTCGGGCTGGTTGTTGGCTCGGACGAGCATATCTCCA
>Ga0209503_10000533_pt1 | contig 22837 bp, 21 predicted proteins | sample SouAtlMetagenome_2_FD_187448 | JGI IMG/M metagenome (GOLD analysis project Ga0209503, IMG submission 187448) | Marine eukaryotic phytoplankton communities from Atlantic Ocean - South Atlantic ANT15 Metagenome (SPAdes) (version 2) | ecosystem: Environmental > Aquatic > Marine > Oceanic | place... | reverse complement strand
AAATCTCTCTTTTCATAATTCATGTTCAATATCTCCTTGGAAACCATCTCTTGAGTCTGCCATCCCTCCAAAGAGAGACTGTGCGAATGTTAGTACGTCTGCTAACCCGTCTTCTTCTTCACTTGATAATGGTATTAATCCCGGTTGTATTGATGCATGCTGCATCATTCTAAGCTGTCCAATAGCAAACTCGGCTCTTTGCCCAGTATGTGCCTCATCAAGGCTATGAGCTGCTGATTCTTCATAGAGGGCAGCTTCTAAAACGTCTAGATTTTCACCCCATTCAATTATTCTTTCTAGGATTTCTGGTTCCAAAAGATCAGACTTAGACAAGAAATTTGCCGTAGGTAAACCCAATCTAAAGTGAACTATAGATGACAATAACATTTGTGATACAAATCCGCTGGGAGTCTGTGACAGCATAGGATCAAATAGGAATACCAAACAGGCTCTTCCTTGCCCTATAACTTGTACTAGATGACTAGATGCTTCCCTGAATGCAAAGAGTTCAACTTGTCCAGGAGTATCAACAACTAATATATCTCCTGAGATACCTTCTATTTCATCAAAAACATCTTCTGCTTGCGCTGCTACTAAGTCAGCAGCAAGAATCTGCGCCCCATTTGGCCCCAAATCATATTCAGACATTACATCTGATAGTGATATTAAATCACGAACGTCAAATTCGGGGTCATAATGTACTCTCTCAGCACCAGGATCTAGATTAATGGTTAGAGCATCGACTTCGAGAAATCTTGCCCATCGTTGGAAAGCAGTAACCAAAGAACTCTTTCCAGCACCCGCAGTACCTACAACAAAGATTACTGGTGGGGCTGTCGCGTCTTGAACACTCATGTTTGACCCTAACACAATTAATTATTCAACCATTCGTTTACTTAATGTTTGAATATCTTTGACAAGGAATGATTAAACCAATCTAACCGACGTCTAAGTTCAACTCGCGCGGTGTATTTGGCATGTCCGATGATTTACCCCCCCCTCCACTCCCTCCAAAAGATTTGGATTTACCACCAACTCCTGAATTAATTGAGGAAAAAATCACTTCTGATGATTCAAAAGATTCTTTTGAAGATATTCAGAACTCAATAGATAGTATTCTTTCTGGAATTCCTGCACCACCACCGCCACCCGGTTTAGAAATTCCATCTCCTCCTCCTATTCCTCCAGGTTTAGAAATTCCATCTCCACCCCCTATTCCTCCAGGTTTAGAAATTCCATCTCCACCTCCTATTCCGCCCGGTTTAGAAATTCCATCACCATCTATTCCATCTGATTTAGAGGCCTCTGAGATTTCTCCTCCTCTGGATATCGATATATCTGAATCAAATCCTGAATCTTTCGAATCTGAGGACAAATCATTGTTAGATAATTTGGCTGTATTTGATAAATCAGAATCAGAATCTGAAAATAATGAAGAAGAGCCTTCTTCCTCAATGTCTCCTCATCATTTACGGCCTTCTACTGAAGTTGATTCAATCCCTGGGGATAAATTACATGCCATTCTTAGCGAAAAAGAAGTTTCTTTAGTTAATGCAGATGGTAGTTCTCTTAAGCAAACAATTGAAGGAGAATTGATTATTAAGAATCCCAGTAAGAAACATCGTGCATGGGATATTGAGGTTGAATTATCAAATACTTCTACGACCGATTTAGGAGGTAAGACGGTAACAGTCAGGGAGCTAGAGGCTACTGAAGAAACAACAATACCATACAGTTCAAATGGTCCTAGAATGATAGAGGTTAGAGAAATAATTGATACCGAACCAGAAAGAGATCAAGAATCAAGTCTTTCATTAGTGCTTTCTGATAATCCTCAGGAAGTTCTTATCACAATAGAAATCGAGAATATTTCAACTGTTTCGTTGAATGATGTGACATTAAGGCGTAATTTCTCACCCAATTTTACAATTCCAGAATCCCCTGAATATTCAATCGAAGGAAACTCTGTATTATGGGAAATCGGTAGAATGTCTGTGGGTGAGAATAGGAAATTGTCAATACTCCCTAATGTCTCAATTAATTCGGTTGAAAAAATCCCCGCAGGTTCTTCAGAAGTAAATTACAAAGCAGAATCAACAGTTTCTAGAATCGGCTTTGAGGACGTCTCAAGTTCAGGAAGGCAGTTTTCTTATGTTAACGCTACAGAAGATGATAGACCAGGTGTATGGCATTGTAAATGTATTTTTGAGAATAAATCCTCATTCGTGGTTTCACTTTCAGGGGCCTCAGTAAGATTAATTGGTCGTGAATCTCCGATATTAGATCTTTCAGACTTAAGACAAGACATCCCTCCTGAGGGAAGTTGGGAGTCCATGGAAAAAAGAGTCGAGTCTGATGATCAACCTAGTTTCACTCAAGAAGTTAGATACTCTATTCTACCCAGGGTGTCTGTCCAATCATCTGGTTCAATAACAATTGCTGAGCAAAACCTATCCATTTTAGATGCACAAATTCTAAAGAGGTTTGATATTTCAAGAATTAAATCATATGTTTCTTCAGATTTAGAAGCAACGATTACAATTGAGAATACCGGTTCGGCTACAATTAATGTTATGAGAATAATAGATGATGTTCCTGGAATATTCTTGCCACCATCTCTTGAAAAGGTACATGTTGAGATTGAAGGTTTAGATCTAAGTGATGATCAATATCGCATTGAAGTAATAAACGGAAATCAAATTGAAGAGAAATTAATTTCTCCCGATAATCCTGGACACGCATTAAGAATCACAGTTGGAACTTCCTCTAGACTTGGCCTAAAGCCTGGTAAGACTTTGATTATACGATATCCTCTTCACGCTCCGGATCCATCTCCTAAGAATGAGTTATTAGCAGCGCCAATAAGATCTGATTTTAGTATGGAACGTTTTGGGCCAGTAGCAACTAGGACAGTCGATAGACCTCCGGTAGTTAGGGTGGTACATCGTAGAAGAAAGATTAGTACTGGTAAAGAAGTATTCCCTGGAGGTGGAGCAGGACGTTATGAGATACTACTAATGTTCCATAACACTTCTGATTCTGCTCTCGAGGACCTAGCTTTACATGATATAGTTCCAGGGACATTTTCAATAGAAAAATCATCTGTTAAATCATCAGTTAGTGGTGAAAAAGATTCTTCATTTACTAAAGAATCATCGAGAGATGGGAATAAAGTTACATGGGCGATTGGTCGAATTGAAACTAATGAGAGAATAGAAGTATTATACGAAATTCAAGGTGATACTGAATCAGAATATAAAGTATCAGATGCTCAAGATTTCCACGGTGCAACATTCGGTAAAGAGGTGGACGAAGAGCCTAATGTTCCGGAATGGGCAGATAAAGTCTCTGAATCAAAATTAATCTCAGTCCCGATGTCAATCCCAGTAAAGGAAATAGCGGTTCCGGAAAATAATTCTATTAAGGAATCTATTGAAGAAGAATTAATTGAAGAAGAATTAATTGTAGAATCTGAAGACTCTCAAATTGATAATAATGATGATAATATTTCAGAAGACAAGAACCTTTGCCCAATCTGTATGTCGATTAATAAGAAAGGATCTTCTATTTGCCAAGTTTGTGGATATTCTTTCAAGTAATCAATAGCCAAAACAGAAGCCACTTAACCGAAGTATTCATTCAATGCTTATGAAGCCACGGGGTCATGGTGGATGCTGGCCCCAATGGAAATGCTCAACCTGCTGGTATGGGTTCAGCAATGTTGCCTATGCTTTTTCTTCTATTAATGATGATGTCATTGATGATGTTCCCTGGTATTCGAAATTCACTTTCTAGCGGGGCAGGTTCTGTAATTGAACCGTTCCTATTTGGCACTCTGGGCTTAGAGCAATATTTCGTACCAACTGTTTTCATTCTTGGTTCCAGTATAATGATTGTTAACACAGTCATACGTTCTTTTTTCATGGATCCTTTGAAGCAAGCTCATCATAGTCATCGTAGTAAGCAAATTAGTCAGCAAATGCGTGAAGCTAGATTATCTCGAGATACTGCTAAGACTGATAAAATGCAGAAACTACAGATGGAAATGATGCCCGAACAAATGGCTATGCAAGGTGCTATGATGAAACCTATGATGTTTACTATGATATTCATAATCGGTATTTTCAGTTGGATGGCCGATACAGTAATTGATTTTAGAGTAGATTATGTTAGTCTACCTTGGCAACCAATGTGGGGCTTTGATAATAGGATAATGTGGATTTTCCCTGCATGGATTGCCACTTACATCACAATGAGTGCCCCTTTAGGGAGGATAGTTGATAGACATCTGAAATTGTTACGTTACAAAACTCATCCATTAGTACTCTCAGGCGATATGATCCCTGAACCTTTGTTATATCTTCTAGAAGATGACAAAGTTAGATCTAGTTCCGATTCTCGAACACGTAGGTCTCAGAGAAAGAGGGCAGGCCCAAGAAAAACTGGTAATCAATCATCTGAATCTTTAAGACGTAGTGGTGGTAATCTACAGGTTGCACCGCCTCTAAGAGGAACTCTCTGTCCATCTTGTGATTCAGAAATGATTGGAAGAACCACTAGAGGCAAATTACGCTGCAATGTATGTCGGTATGAATGGCGGTGATATTTTGGTTAAAATAACCGTTAGTGGCCCTCCAGGTAGTGGGACTTCAACTTTGGTTGAAAGATTAGCTGAGAAAAATTCTTGGACCTCTCTTAACGGAGGAGACATTTTTCGTAATGAGGCAAAAAATAGAGATTTAACAGTGGGGCAATTTAGTGATCTATGTAAGAATGATCTTGATGTTGACAAATCTTTAGATAACAAATTGAAAAATGAGATTAATAATCCTCATGGTTCTGAGATTATAGAAAGTAGGCTTTCTGGTTGGTGGGCATATTTAATGGAAATAGATTGCATTAGAGTATGGGTAAATGTCAGTCCCGAAGAATGTGCTCGTAGAATCCAAAATAGAGAAGGAGGTTCATTTGAGGAGCAATTAATTTTATCACAACAGAGACAAATTGACGATAAAGAAAGATATCGAATTCTGTATGATATTGATTTAGATGACATGAGTCCTTATAGCCTTATTATTGATGCTGATGACATAGGCGCAGAAGAAGTATTTTCAATTGTCCAATCAAGAATTAAGGGGTGAAAGTTTTGAGCGAAATTATTTTCGATAAAAATTCCACTACAAATTTAAAATTTGGCAGTCAACCTTTAGATAGATCACTCAATGAATTATTAAATTCAGGTATTTTATTAGTCAAAAAACCAAGAGGTCCAACCAGTCACCAGTTGACCGCTTGGGTACGTGAAATTTTAGGAATTAAAAAGATTGGACATGGTGGCACTTTAGATCCAATGGCAACTGGTTTATTGACAATATTATGTGGTAGAGCAACACGATTAACTGATATTATCCTTAAGGGCGATAAACGATATATCTCAGTTATTCGTTTTGGAAGAGATATTGAATTAAAAGAATTAGAGAATATTCTTAGTAATCTTAGTGGTGAAATTTATAATGTTCCTCCAAAAGAGTCAGCAGTCAAAGTTCAAGTCCGAACAAGGACTATTGAATCTCTCAATTTAATTGATTATGATCAATCTGCTAGAATTGCAGTTATAGAAATCTCTTGTGTTGCAGGAACTTACATTAGAACATTAACTAGAGACATAGGATTACTTCTCGACACATCCTGTGAGATGTTGGAACTTCATCGAGATAGAACTAGTATTTTTGATGAGACGATGGCTTGTGACATGCATCAGCTTAAGGATGCAATATTTTTATGGAAAGAACATAATGACGACAGAGGTTTAATTAAATTACTCACGCCTATTGAATCAATTTTAGGTAAAATCCCTAGTATTACTGTGAAAGATGGTGCAGTTGCTGCAATGACTCACGGCGCACCACTTGCTAAACCCGGTATTATTTCATCATCTACAGAGTTTGAATCCGGTTCCACTGTTGTAATTAAAAGTTTGAAAGGCGAAGCAGTAGCTTTAGCCGAAACATTAGTAGATTTTGATAAATTAATGACTATGGAAAGTGGTCATGCAGCCATAGCAAAAAGCGTACTGATGCCCACTGGCATTTATCCTCAGAACTGGTCTAAACAGAATTAACTGATTAAATCATTTCATGTTCTTCGTAAATCCATTCATCAGTTTCTAAACGAACTTTAAGTTTCATCATAATAACACACACCACTGGTCTGCCCATATAAGACAGAGCGCAGTATTTCTTATTCGCAATCAGATTTGATATAACTATTGCCCGAATTATCTACATTATCAGCCCAATGAGTACTTTTTACAATCTTACTTTCTTTTATCGTAAGGCCTTTTTATTTTCCCTGGTGCTAATTGTACTAAGACTAAACCTATCACTATTACTGCTAATGATAAAACCATTACTAATGTTTCACTAATGAAAACATTTGATTCATCATTATTTTCGTTACTAGGTGCGCTAATAAATATTAGAATTTGTTTTTCATTATTGTCTTCGTTAGATTCTTCAATAGAATATGTGCTATCTACAAATATTCTTATTTCATTATCTTGATTATTACCTGATAGAGCAGTATCACAAATAGTATTTACAAGAGATCCTGGTTGTAAGTTGTCGATTCTTTTTGTATCTATTAAAATTTCATTTACGTAGCATCTGACATCAATTCCATTAGCACTTCCTCTTCCTTCGTTTCTAATATAGGCAATAATTTCTACAACATCTCCATGTTTTCCATTAGAGATATCAACTCCATTTTTTCTTACAGTAATCGACTCAACTAATAAATCTGATTTGGCTGAAACATCAATAGTAATATTCTCAGAGACTATATTATCTCCATCATTCGCTACAATATTAACGGTATGAATTCCTGAATCGATAGGTGTCAAGATTAGATGGTTGTTTTCATCAATTAATGCCCAAGACTTGCTAGTTGTGACCTCTATATCTTCAGAGTCAACATCGTAAACATTCATTGGAATGATCAAAGTATCGCCTAAATCCATATATGAAATCGACGGAATATTTTCAATCACTGGCGCATCTGAAACAGGAGCAACGTTAACTGTAAAAATCCCAGTCCATTTATTATCTTCACTTAATTCACCGTCAAAAACTTCTACTGTTATTTTCACTTCTCCCGAAGCATCATTAACTGTTTGTAATTCTATGAAGTTTAAGTCTTGTTCGGCACTATATAGTGAATCGACTCTAACTATATCATTATTCGAACTTGAAGTTTGAATCATTAAACCTGATTTTGGAGTGATGTCGTCACTGCAAGGTAAGGACATTAGGAATCCTCCCTCATCTTCCATCATTTCTAAATTTGCAATATTCTGACATGTCGGTGAGTAATCATATTCTAATTCAAAACCACCGGTTATTGCTAATTCCTCAATATGCACAACAGTAGTTTCTGCATTTCCATCAGATGACCATTGGAATCTAGAGGCAATTCCTATTGTAGATTCACTATTATCTAATGGGAATGCATGACCTATTGGAGAATTGAATGAGAATTCTCCTGATTCCATAGAGACAGTTTCAATAAGATAATCTCCAATCGCAAATCTTAGATTACTTGCACTTGAGAGGCCATTTGTAGAACCCGAGATCCTCCCATTTACAATTAATCTAGGGTCATTAACATCCACTCTGGCCGCTTCAATACAACCATCAAAAATTTGTATTCTCACAAATTGCTTCTCTGTAGGATTATCAATTAGGTCACCAGATTGTTTAGGAGAGAAATCCCCCTCAATACCCTCAGGAATCACTCCTATACTATAATTTCCAGTTCCATAAACGTGTATTCTCCCCAATTCTTGGCCATATGGTACATCAACTTCAAAATTCCAATAAGATTCATTTTCTCCATTGGGGGTGAGTCCACAGGACTCAATATCTAATCCTTCTTTGTCTCCATCATATGGTGAGAAATCAATTATTGGTAATTTCTCAATATTAGCTTCATGATTTGCTTTGATATTCTCAAATGAATACCATGGCATATGGTATTTTACACGTATTCCTACCGCGTCTACTCTAACTTCAGAATCATCATTTGTACCTATGGATACATAATCAATAGTAATTTGAGAGTTTACAATTTCATTCCAACTCCAATCATGTAAATCGTCTAATTCTATTACTAACGGATTGTTCATCCTAAAGACTCCAGAACTAGTATGTGCAAATTCTCTAACTAATTTGTCGGGCCCATTTCCCTGTAAGAGTATTTGTACAGTATCTTGATATAAAGCATCAGGAATTTCGAAGTGTAGTACTAATGATACATTCTCAATTTCTTTATCATATAATCCTGGATAACTAAAGCCATCAACTGAGATATCTGGACCTTTTGACCATGTATAGTAAGTGTCAGGTGCTCCAAGGCTATAGTTTGAACCAGTTAAACTACTACTTGCCCAAGAGTTCTGTGTTTCGAAGTTGGCAGGTCTATTATGTGTGAAGGAAAGTTCATTATCAGCAATCATCCCTATTGTATAATCTGCTGGGTCATTACTAAATCCCGAAGTACTAGTTATCTCCCACTGATTTGGATCATCAAAATTCCCTACTGAAGTTAACTCTATAGATTCAGATGAAATTACTGTATCTGCCTGAATAATAGGGGTCATCGGTGCTAGTAGAAACATCGTCAAAAATAATATCGTTATGTTGCCCGACTTCACCATCATTCGTCTGCGAAGTTAACTACCGCTTGAATGCGTTGGTAATATGATTCTCATCGTGTCTCTTTGGAACGCTTGAAATACGGCCCTACGCTCGAGTGATTACCAAGACGGCTGTGATGGTGTAGAGGTTAGCACGGTGGGTTGTGGTCCCGCCGGCCCGGGTTCAATTCCCGGTCACGGCCCCATCTTGTATTTCGAGACTAATTCTGACGATTTCTTTCGAGATCACTTAATGAAATATGATGACCCATTCTATCGCTTTTAGTTTGTAAATAATCTCTATTTTCTGTTCTCACTCCAACAATTAATGGAACTCTTTCATCTACTCTAATTCCCAGAGTTCTTAATTTTTCTACTTTGTCTGGATTATTGGTTAGTAGTGAAACGTTTGTAATTCCTATACTTTTCAAAATAATCGAAGCAATTGAATAATCTCTTGCATCTCCTGGTAAACCTAACATTAAGTTCGCATCTAATGTATCTGCTCCCTTATCCTGTAGGTTATATGCCTGAATTTTGGCATGAAGTCCTATACCTCTACCTTCTTGTCGAAGGTATAGTAAGCAACCCCAACCCTTTTCTTGTATTTTCTTCAAAGTATCGTCCAATTGAGAACCACAGTCACATCTAATGCTGGAAAATGCATCACCGGTAACACACTCGGAGTGAACTCTAACGAGTACTGGATCAGGACCTTTCATATCTCCCAAAGTTAGTGCTACATGATCTAATCCTGTTTCCTTTTCATGAAATACTCTTATTCTAAATTCTCCATATTTTGTCGGTAAACGAGCATCTGCTGGAACCTCTAAGCTTTCTTTAATGTTGATTTTCTCATTTCCCATAATAATTTCTCCTAATTCAAATAATTATTTTATTTCCTTATTGTGTAAATAAACTCTCCAATTTTTTCTTCAAATTTAATTATCTCCACATTTAATCGATTACATAATGCCGGCATATCATGTTTTGTTTCAGGATCATCACATATCACTTTAACAATGGTTCCAACTTCACTTTTATCAAGTAGTCTGCGTGTTTCATGAATTGGAATTGGACAATAGAAACCTACTAAATCTATTGATATAATACCATCTTCTGAAATTGATTCAGACATTTAATTACCTCATACTTCAATAATTTGTGGTTTAAGATTGCGGCCATTATATTCTCTTGCTTTAATCACATCTATAACATAAGCAACCTTTGCAACATGAACTTCAATCTCTGTATTTTTATCTGATTGATTGATTTCACCAATAATTATCTCTGGAATCTTTGCTTGACTGACAATCCAATCACTTAACGCCCTTTTTGTCGAGTCTTGTCCCCCAATCTGAAGGTTAATTTTAACCATCCCAAATGAATCCGCTACTTCATCCCAATCCTCTCTTTTTCTAACCGGATCTCTATTCATCCCCTCGGGCAATTCAGGAGTTTCTACGAATGGTATTTCTAGTCCCCAAGTTGAACTAATTTTTTGTAAACTACCTTTGTCTTCTTTTGAAACAAGGCTCCATGCTTCTCCTTTCCTACCCATTCTACCAGTTCTACCAATTCTATGGACAAATGCTTCCGTATCGTCGGGTAAGTCATAGTTTACAACAATGGTAATACCATCAACATCTAGTCCTCTAGCGGCAACATCTGTAGCTACAACTATTTTTTCATTTCCGGATTTAAAATTATTCAATAATTTCTCTCTCTTTTTCTGAGGCATATCTCCATGTATCCCTACTGCCTTCATTTGGAACTTACCTAATCTTTCTACAATTACATCTACCATTCTCTTTGTATTACTGAAGATTAACATTTGTCCATTTTCGGACATATTAGCTATTAATCTTCCAAGGACCCATAATTTATTTGCTCTCCCTATTCTTACAGCATAAAGGTCAATTTCAGGAATATCAACTTCTAAATCATCGGTCATCACATGTTCTGCATCATTCATTATTTCTTCAGTAATGTTCAATACTTCATCAGGGAATGTTGCGCTAAATAATAAATTCTGTTCCCGATTTGGCATTTTTCCAATTACCCATAAAATATCGGGAAAAAATCCCATATCTAGCATTCTATCTGCCTCATCTAAACAAAAAATAGAAATTTTTTCTAATTTTAGATGACCTTTTTTGGCCATATCAATAACTCTGCCCGGAGTCCCTACAACAATATCGCATCCTTTTGATAGGACTTTTGCTTGTTTTTCAATATCTGTTCCTCCGTATACTGAGATAATTTTCAATCCTTTTTTCCCTTGTAGTATTTCCAATTCTTCCGTTACCTGAACTGCAAGCTCTCTCGTTGGACAAAGAATTATTGATTGAGGATATCCTTTATCCTGGCATCTTTCTATTATTGGTATTCCAAATGCCGCAGTTTTTCCTGAGCCAGTCTTTGCTTGTCCTACTATATCTCTCCCTTTTCTTGCAAGAGGGATTGAATCTAGTTGTATTTCTGTTGGTTCGGTCCAACCTCGTGATTTTATAGCATCTAATATGTTAGATTCTAAGTTCCATTTCTCAAAAATTGACATTTCATCGCCTCAGAAGGTTTCGGATTCTTTGATTTCCTTCTGAAGTTCTCCCATCCAGTATTTTTTACAATTCTCTTTTGTTAGAAATTGATCCTTTGAAGAAAAATTATGATTAAAATGACCCTTATCTGCAGAAGCAAATTGGTCATTTGTCTTTTTATGGAACTTCTGAAGCACATGTTGCTTCATGTATTGCTGAAATTTTAATGACTTTTGTCTATTGATTCCATTTGGTGTAACACCCTCCCACAGGCGTTCAAATTGTTCGAGTTTCTCGTCAAACTGTTCGCTCATCTCAAGTCCTCAGGTTTTTCCCGACCTGCCTTCTGTTTATCATGTTCACCCTTCGGCTTGTCCTGCTTAATTTGCATAGTGAACTCTTTTTCATCATCGTCATTGACTTTTTCAACTGGTGCTAAAAATCTATTTTTCTCACTTTCCGAACCATCTAATTCAACATCTATTGATAGAGCAGTAAGACGTTTACGAAGCTTTGGATTAGTTTCTTGCCTCAATAATTCCGCTGCACTTTCCCTTAATCTATCTCCAGTAAGAATGATTGAAAGTTGCTCGACACAAGCAGTTCTTAGGTTAATATCTCTTGATCTTGCTCCGCGTAAAATCATGTCTGTGACTCTTGGACTCTGCATATCCAATTTCTTCATAGCGCGAATTACAGAATTGCGAACATCTGTATCATCATCATTTAAGGCATGTTCGACCAATATAAGGGCAATCCTAGGTTCACTATTTGTCAGAGTAACCAAGCATTTAGCTGCATTTCTTCTGACCTGTGCATCTTCATCTTCCAATGACCAACCAATTAAATCCCAACCCGAAGGTCCTCCTTTGGCGGCAATATTTTTTAGAATCTTCGATCCATTCCTTCTAAGATCTACCTCATCTTCTCTGATTAGTTCATCAATATGTAAACAGCCGGTTTCTGGCCATGCAATACTTGTCAATTTTAGAGCCTCAAAAGCATTTTTTCTATGTTCTTTGTTTCCACTTCTTAACTCTCTTCTCAGAATCTCTTCACAACCGGAAGGAAAGATTGGAGACATTTTCTGTAGAGCCTGCATTGCAATCTTTCTTACATTTACGTCTTTATCTTGCAATCTATCTGATAGATAAACCATTAAATCAGTATGAAGTTTTAATGAAAAACTAGGCATTACTTCCAATCCTGCTATTCTTATTTCTACATCGTCATCATCTAATGCTTCTAGTAAAATCTCATGCGCTTTTGGGATTGAGTTTTCGTATACTCTAGCTAGAGCCTTTATGCCATCTGTTCTTTTCACAAAACCTCCCCCATTTGTTAAAGATAATTCTAATCTTTCGATTCTACCTTCTGCTAATTTTAGAATCTCAAAAATAGGAATTCTTTGCCACGGCCCATCTGATGGTTGTAAAGAACGAATGTCCATTTCAACAGATTTTTTCCTTTGTTGGATAATTTTACCCGTACGAGGATCTCTTGCAACGTAGTCATTCGCCATATATTTCAATAGCGCCGGAAGTAACCCCCATTATTCAACTAAAGGTTCTGTTGTTCTGGAATTGATTAGAAAACAATCAATAGACATTACATGTTCAGAAGTATGTTAGTATGTATGATGAATCCAATGATGATTTTCATAAATTGATATTTGTGAGTTTTTCTGAGGATAAAAAATTAAGAATTTCAGACTTAGTGAGACTATGGTCTCTAGAACTTCAATGGATGAAACCAGAAGAGGCATCTTTAGTAATTGAAAAATTAATTGAATCTGGCTGGTTAAAATTAGAAAATAATTTTGTATCTCCAGTTCTTTTCGATAAAGAATCTACACCCAGTCTTGGTTGGCAACCAATGTTAAGAATAATTTCATCCCCGCCAATATTTAACTCTAAATCCACTTCTTTTGTAGATGAGGTGGAGGTTAAATCTGAAATTGTTGTTAATGTTGTTGAGTCCGAAAATATATCTGAAGAAAAATATCCTCCTGATCGTTCAGAAAGTAATATCCCCGCGTTAATTCGATTTATTGCAAAGAAATCAAAAATAGATAATCGGGAAGTAGTCAGAAGAGCTCAAAGAAAAAGGCGCTCATTGGGAACTGTTACTTTATGGATGTCTTTGGCTCTTGTTGCTAGAGAACAGGGTCTAGATATGGTCGAAGTTTCATCTTTAATTGAACCAGTCTAGTTCTCACTGGATGTTCTGACTTCTGCAGCTAATAGTCCTGGAAGTACGAACAACGCTAGTATTAGAGAAAATGCTACAGAGATTGAACTAACAATTCCAAAATCTTGAATCACGGGTATAGGTGATAATTTTAGAACTAAAAATCCACAAATTGTCGTACCTGCCGACATTATTAGGGCTGTACCTGTAGTTTGATACATGATTTTCATAGATTCCCATACTCCATAACCTGATTTTCGATTACTTTCAAAACTTCGCCACACGTGTATGGAATAATCTATCCCTAGTCCAACGGTAAGTGCTGTAATCATAATTGTCAATACATTCCAATTTAAACCAAGAATCGCCATTGATCCAACAACCCATGAACCACTAATTCCGACTGGAAGAATAACTACTAATGATTGCCCCAGTCTTCTAGTTAAGATGAATAGAACTATTATCGACACAAGTAAGCTCCAACCAGTAGATTCAACTTGTGAGACAACAAGTCCTGAGAAAATACTGTGAATCATCATTACATCTCCCCCAATGTGAGCGTTAGCATCAATATATCCGGATTCTTCTATCCATTCTGCTTGTTTTTCAAATTCTATAGCTAGTACTGAAGTTTCTTCACTAGTCTCTGCTATGACATCGACTCTTATTTTGAGATATTTTAGATTATTATTATCCTCAGTTAGTGCGACATACATCGATGTTCTTTCACTCCAAGATTGCCCTCTCAGTGGCTCCCCAATTGAATCATTAAGTAGTAGTGAATGAACTGCTGCTGAAATATCTCCTTCTTCAAAACCATCTCCCACATCTAATCTTCCATCATAAATTCCGAGATGAAATGTTTCTCCAAAGCTCGAATCTGCTTCAATAGCATCTCTGAGTATAGGGTATAAACCGTCATAAGATGGACGTTGTGAATCAGTATTAGTCGGTATGACTACGTTAGAAATAGTAGATATCCTAAGATCTAACATATCCAGTCCTCGTAACAAGTCTCTTTCACCCGATAGTGAATCTTTGTCATTATTTGGTTCAATGAGTATAGTTACTGACTTCCAAGCGGCTGCATCATAAGATTCGTACATTTCCCCTCTAACTTCCATAATTGGCATATCTTCTTCTGAAAGAAAATCTGTTAGTTCAAAACTTGTCTCAAGTTTAGTTCCTGCTAAAAATACTGAACTGGTCGTAAGCAAAACAACAACAAGCAATATCCTTGCAGTATTTCTTTTTTGGAAATTAGTTGCCAAATCAGCAAATCTCGATAAATCAATAGGTTTTCTTTTCTTAACGCCTGTAGTTTTTTCCACAACTACGTGTAAAGCTCCAACGGTTACTGTACTAGCAATAAATGCGCATACTACTCCCAATGCTAATGTGATACCAAAAGTTCGTAACGGCGGTAATGGAGATAAAGAGCTTGCAAGGAACGCAGACACTGTAGTTACTACTGCCAGTGTCAGAGCTACTCTTAATATTGAAAATGCTCTTATCCATGCATGAGCGGCTGAATTAGTATTTTTTCTGGCATCTTCATATCCTCTTTGAAGATGAATCGCATAGTCAATTCCTAGGCCAAAAACTACTGGAGCCACAGCAACTTCAAGTATAGAAAAAGGCCTTCCTAGTAAGGTGATAGTTCCATAGGTCCAAACTAGAGCCGCAGTTAGCCCTAGTAAAGGAGCTACAATCATTAATATTGAACGGAAGACCACTGCTAAAACAAATACTACAACAATAATTGCTAACATCAATAGCCAGGTGAAATTATCTAATGTTGTGTCATTGATGTCATTACTGATCAAGTCATCTGAAATAACTCCATAATTCAATACTGTACTAGAATCTGAAGAGATATTTCCAGTTAAGACCTCTCTGATATTCTTTGCAAGTGTTTGCCTATCCTTAGAATCTAAAGAACCATCAACTTCTATGACCCACATAGTACTAGATGAAATTGGAGTTGAACTACCTTCTTTAGTCACAATCCAGTCACAAACATGCATATAGTCAAAATCAATATTTAGTAAAGCATCATTTGCAAATGTTGCTGATGCAATAGCTTGATCATTACCAATTGCATCTGTACATTCTTCATCGTCATCTATAACTGCTAGAAGTAGATTATCCCATTCATTAAAATCCTGTATTGACCTATTTTCATTATCTCTTTCCTCTAGTATATTTTGTAAAATGCTTGCAACATTTATATGTGCAATAATTTCATCTCCAAATATTTCGTCAATTTCTTCTAAATCTTCGTATAATTGTTGCAATGCTCCGATTTCGAGAACATTGGCGCCTTCTTCATTTGGCGTAACATGAACATATATCCTATTAGGGGTATCCTCCATTACAAGATTCATTCTTTCTTCAGCAGATTTCGCCTCACTTTCTGGTGCGAAAGATGAAAGATCGGTAGTGAATTCCGGTAATGGGAAAAGTACGGATGCAGTTATTACGGTTAATAATAGGCTGATAATTAGTATCGCGGGGGCTAATCTTCCGAAAGCCTCGGCGAACCTTTCTTCTCTTGATTCGCCCCCCATCATCATTAACCCGAATCAATATCGGTGTTAAAGTTAGACCGTCTTCCGTCCCTTCAATAGCCAGCATTCGAAGGCAAGCCCTCAAAAAGGAGTGGCGACTCGAACGGCTGTCTTATGCCAATCAAAGTCTTGAAAAACGAAGGAACCGAACTTCGCCTCAGAATCATCGGAGAGAATCATTCAACCCTGCAATTGTTCCGTTCACGTCTCAATGATAGCAAAGATGTAGACTATGCAAATTACTTCCAAAAACATCCTGATTTGGATGAACCTGAACTATACGTTCGTTGTGTAAAAGGTAAGAAAGCTGAGAAAGTTTTCCGTGATCTTTGTTCAGGTATCAATAAAGAATTATCTAATTTAAAATTATAAGCGTTGTTGAATATGGATAATAAGTCCATTGAAGAGTATCTTGGTTTTGGTTCTGGAGCCGTGGAAGGTTTAGGAATAGGAGGGCTTTTGAAAGTTCAAGTCGAAGATTTCAGAGTCGAAGAAGTCTCACCTATTCCTGCACTTGATCCAAAAGGTCGTTTTACAGTAGTTAGAGCCACATTAGTAAATTGGGAAACTAATCGCTTTCTTAAGAGATTATCAAGAGCCTGTGGAATCAACAGAAATCGTATTTTTGCATCTGGTTTGAAAGATAAGAGAGCAATAACTACACAACTTCTTGTCATTGATGCTCCACGGAAAAAAGTAGAATCCGTAGAGATTCCAGATACAACATTAGAGATATTAGGCCGTACACATCAAAAAATAGGCATGTCTGATCATGATGGAAATAGGTTCTCAATAACTGTAAGAGGATGTTGTTACGAGAATGGCGACCCAATGGATGGTAAGGAGGCCATGCGGAGAGTATTACAATTAATTTCTAATATGTCTGAAAGACTAGGTGAGAATGTTTTCCCTAATTGGATTGGCCCTCAACGCTTTGGCTCAACTAGGCCAGTTACTCCAGAAGTTGGACGTGCAGTTGTTTCGGAAGATTTCCAGGAAGCAGTTAATTTATATCTTGGAATGAAAGGAATGAATGATGGCCTAGAAACAGAACTTTTTAGAGAAATGTGGAGAAATACACAAGATCCTGAAAAGTGTTTAGAAATCATTCCTAAACATTTAGGATTTGAGAGAAATATGTTGGAGAGTTTGCAAAAACAACCTGAAAATTGGGTTAAAGCATACAAAACACTTCCTCCATCATTACAATTATTAACTGTTCATTCTTTACAATCTTTAGCGTTTAATCACTCATTAGCTGGACGTCTTAAGTCTAATCTTGGGATTGTCGAACCAGAAATTGGCGATTTAGTAGCCCCAGTACAACCTAGTGGCAGAATTGATGTGGGAAAGATGTCTGAAGTTAGTGAGACAAATTTAGACAGATGTCGTAGAAACTGTAGATTGGGACGTTTAGCAGTAACGGGGCCACTTCCTGGTAATGACGCACCAATTGCCACAGGAGTTCCTGGAGGTATAGAAAATAAAGCACTTCAAATAACTAATTTAGATTCTATTGATTGGAAAGTATCTGCCATCCCTCGTCTTTCTACTAATGGTACTAGGAGGCCATTATCTGTAATGTTCCGAGATTTTTCAATAGAAGAAGTGCCTGAAATTCATGAATCTTCTATCTCAAAACGTTGGGGAGAAGGCCCTAGAGAGAATGATTTATGGAACTCTGAAGGATGTAGCATGAGAATGAAATTTATCCTTCCACCAGGGACATATGCAACTGTCTTGATGCGCGAACTAATGCGTTCACCTTTAGATCATTATTGATCTAATTAGATTTTCACAGTCTTCCCATTTCTAGTGCTTCTATTTGTCCCACTAGAGGATTTATACTTCTGACCCTTTCCTCGAATTCATCAACGATACCCTCACCTTCTCCAAGGACTACTTGAACTTCAATAAACATCATTCCGAATGCTAAAGGTTTAATTTCTACAGCTTGAACTTCATCAAAAGAATCTATTACATTAGCAATAGCCTGATAATCAGGAGTTCCATCTTCTGGATTATTTATGGTTACCTTATACTTTACAACAACATGACCCATTATTAACACCTCAATTCAAGGACCCTGGAAGCCACAACTTGGGCATATGTAAGGGACTGCTTGAGTTCTGCATTGCGCACTTCTACCGATTGAATTGCCACAAGAAGGACATGGAAATGCTGTACTTTTGTTATCTACTAAGGGCACTCCCGACGATGTGCAAACTTCTGCTCTACTTCCCATTTTTGTCCCTCGGATGAGTCGGGCGAGCCACCATCCCTTTTTAGGCTTGATTGAAGAGATAGAATAGAATATCTTACCCAACAGCAATTATTCCCTCCTATGCGGATATTTTGTAAGTAAAATCTAATCTCAAGGTTTAGTGATAAAATGGGCGAAGATGAATTGATTTTGGAAGGTGAGCAAAGCGATCTCAAGAAATATGTTGAAGATGTAGGAGGAATACACGGACTTAGAGAGGTTCACAAAGTTAGAGGTTGGAATAATATCCAATATGGAGCAGGATTATCTGGTAAAAATACTCCTGCAACTAAACTATCAATGAATAAAGCATTCATTCCACCGGGTGGCATTGCTAAAGCCCACATCCATGTTGATTTTGATGTAATGGTATTTCTTCTGAAAGGCAGTGTCAGACATGAATTTGGGCCTGGTTGTCGTAAATCTGTGACTCATAGTGCTGGCGATATGTTCTATATCGAACCTGGTCTCCCTCATGAAGTATTCAACTGCTCAGACACGGATTGGGTTGAAGCAATTGTTTCAAGATCTGATGCTTCTGAATGGCAGAATATTGTGCCCTATGACAGAAGTTCTGAATGAAATGAATTATTTTATTGAGGGAAAGGCTGAGGATTAAATCCCCAGCCCTTCCTTTACGTTTATCTGAATATGCTTTATTCTTAATTTAAGACATCATTTCGGTTGCTTTCTTAGCACCCATCCATGCAACAACACCGAAACCGATCTTGTTAATCATATCAGCAATATTGTACAGAACTGCCATTTGCTCTTGACTCACGTTTTCTGCAATAGCAACCTCTGGGCTGAATAAGTAACCAATTGGATAAATAATCCATCCTACTACAATAAACCATCTTAGAGCATTTGTTGACCACATTAGTTCGGGAGCGATTTTACTGTTATCTACTCCTTTTCCATCAGTCCAAGGCGTACCTGTAGCTACGATAATCATAGCCCAACCCATTCCTCCAAGAACTAGAGCAAGGTATTCATTCATCAATCCAGCTTCTCCTGCATACCCGAATCCAATCATTATTAGAGCACCTAGGAAACAAATTCCTGTAAATCCTAATCCAGCTACTTTGGAATCGGTGATTGCTTCCTTACCTACTAGACTTGGAAATTTAAGTGCCATTAGTGGAACAGTAATTATCCAATCCATGTATCTGTATTCGATGCTAACCATGTCGTGCTCTATGTATACTCCTCTCATGTAGTAGTAGTGCATTGCTGCAATACCTACAATTAATGCAGAGATAGTCATAGTAGTTCTAAACTGTGGAGCAACATTATTTCTTTCTACTAGGAAGAATACGAATGCTGCACCCATTGCTATATATCCTACAAAGAATGTAAAGAATGTTAACATCTCTAGATTATTGTAACCTTGGTCAGCGGGGTTTACAGTACCTGCGCTTACTGATTGAAACATCATTAGTGCTAGCATTGTAACACCAACGACCAAGGCATTCGTTCTTGGGCTAATTTTTGAGAACTTACTATTCATATCTAATTCCCTCAACATTACGGTACAATATGACATATATAATTGAATGTATTTCATTTTTTAGAAATTGAAATATAATTGTCTAATTACGTTAGAAAATACCATTTTTACTAATTATTAAAAACGATTATTCTATTTATTAATCATTATTTTTTCGACCAACATATTTTCTGTAACCAATTATAGTTTCATCATCTTCTTTTTCTTCAATTCCTTCAACTACAATATCAAGTTTTTTAAGATGATCTTTAAGATGATCATATGCAGTTTTCCCCTCGGCTTCTTTCCTAACCTTAGGTAATTTATTTCGACATATCAAGTAAGTTTCAGAAGAAGAACTTCTAGATGCAGTTGGCGCGTATCTTTGTACGCTCGAGAATCTCATTTTAGCCGCTTCAATCAGTCCTTCAATCCCTACTCCTTGGAAAATTTTTGTTACAAAGGAACCGCCAGGATTCAATATTGGCATTGCAGCATCTAATACCATCGTAGACAATTCTAATGAAATTGCCTGATCTGTATCGTAACGTCCCGTCAATCTAGGAGAAATATCACTGATTACACAGTTGAGATAATATCCTTCTATTTCTTCATTTATTTGTTCTATGGTTTTTGGATTAGTAATATCTCCAATAATTATTGTAGCGCCTTCAACTGGTGATGTAGATAACAAGTCCACTCCAATGACATATCCATCTTCTCCTACTTCTTCAACCGCAACTTGTGTCCATCCTCCGGGATGACACCCAATGTCTAATACATAGTCTCCTTTTCGAATAATTTCAAATTTCTCTTGAATTTGTTTTAATTTGTATGCAGACCTAGCTCTGTAACCCTTGGATTTAGCCTGTCTTCTCCATGGGTCGCGACGGTTTTCTTGATACCAGCGCTTACTCATCAGTGAGGCTCGTCTAGCCTCTTGGTTATGAAGTGAAGGCGTTTAGAGACATACAGATGGTAAGAAAATCTAGTTTCTGCGGTATTGCAGTTTTACTATTGTTAGTCATGACATCATCTAATATAATTGCAGAAGATGAACCTAATAATTGGTATATTGAGGGTGGAAATTCGGTATTAATGGAACAATATACGGCTACTTGGTGCGATGTTTGCGCAACAATAGATCCTTGGATTTCGGATTTTGCAGACGACCGCGGCTCTCGTTTAGTCCGGATTGCTTTACATGACCCAATCGCTGACCCTTTAGGCAACTCTATTTCCTCAGAAAGATTATCAATTCATCCGAATAGTATGGAATTGGCACCTTCTTTCTGGTTCGATAGTAATAATGAGATTAAAGGAACAGTATCTCCAGTAGATCTAGATAGAGCTTTACTCAATTCCGAAGGCGTTCGCGACTCAGATACGATAATATCTATATCTGGAACAGAGAGTCTTAATAGAAAATCCATGAATCTAATGATTAATTTATTTAATGTTGAGAATTTTAGTAATTCTCAGGTGAGCATATTTCTCCTAGCAGAAATTACGGTTGATAAATCCCAAGCGACAAATGGCATTACCAATCATGAAGATGTTAGTATAGGATATCTAAATATGGAAATTGATACAAATCTTTCACTGGGAGAAGTTACTTCTGAAACAATTTTTAATTCAAGATTTAATAATATTTCAATGATGAAAAATAGTGAAGGATTCGAAATTAATCTAGATTTCTTATTAGAAAATGAAAACCTTGAAGATATATCTATTGTGGTGGCGCATGAAAAAATTATAGATAATCAAAGATCTACTCTAGGGGCGGTTTTACTAACTTTGGATAATAGCCAGAAATCTAATGGAATTAGTTTATTTTTACCTTTATTTGCAATATCTCTTGTCTCTACTGTCATTCTATTCAAAGACCGATTTCTTTGATTAATTCTTTTACAGTATATCTTATTGCATCTTCTGATTGCATAGTTGGAATAAAATTTGTTGCAAACAATCTTTCCACATCAAGTGAGGTCTTTGGTACATCGCCTGCCCAACCTCTATCTCCTCCCGTATATTCAATCGAGACATTATCAAGTCCACTTTCTTCAACTACAATCTCTGCAATTCTTCTTACAGAACATGTGTCACCAGTCCCCAAGTTGTAAAGACTTACTTTTTCGCTTGAATTATCAATTAGATGAGTCATAGCTCTAACACAATCTTCTGCTGACATGTACGATTTTTCTTGTAACCCATTACCTAATACTTCTAATCTATTAGGATTATTTTTTAGTTTATGGATGAAATCAAAAATCACTCCATGTGTGCCCCTTGGCCCTACAATATTCGCAAATCTATGAATCCAAGCTTCACCTCCAAAAGTTCCACACCATGAACTAATTAATGCTTCAGATGCTAATTTTGATGCGCCATATAATGAAATTGGTAATATCGGCCCGTAAGTTTCAGGAGTAGGCATTACATTTGCTTCTCCATAAATGGCACTTGACGATGAGAAAGAAATTCTTTTTACATTATTTTGGCGCATCGCTTCTAGTACATTGTAGGTTGCTACAGTTCCTTGTTTAAGATCGGTGTCTGTAATTTCAGTCCCTAATCTAATATCTGGATTAGCTGCTAAATGATGAACAGTTTCTATCCCTATCATAGCTTCCTTTACTGCATCTAAATTTAGTAAATCGGCCCTAAATATCTCAACTCTATCATTTCCCTTATGATGTTCTAGAAACTCTTCTCTTCCACTACTGAAATTATCTAATATTCTTACACTGTTCCCTCTGGCAATCAAAGAATCTACCAAATGAGATCCGATAAAACCAGCACCTCCTGTGACTAAATGCATTTTTATCCCTCGTTTTCTGACCATTTACCCATATTTCTTCTTATTTTTAAGAAATAAATTGAACCAACATATCCAATTAATGAGATGTGTGCTATTGTACAGAATGGGCAAATATGTGGCGCATCTTCAACTTGAGTTAATTCAATAATAATCAATAATGCAACGAATGGTAGTCCCGCAATTCCAGCCCACCAAGAGTAATTTAAATAATCTTCAGACCATTTAGCATGTCTATCAAGATATAAACACAGACTCAAGAAAATTAGAATTGA